>OLNK01000136.1_pt1 | contig 113514 bp, 98 predicted proteins | sample 1672791 | NCBI WGS metagenome assembly OLNK01 (sample SAMEA3136724, study PRJEB25190) | human gut metagenome | biome: human gut; feature: human-associated habitat; material: faeces | place: Austria | collected 2013 | reverse complement strand
CGTTTCTTTCTGTTTTTTCTTCATTTTTACTGTCCACGAAACCGGGAAGGGCACATGCCGGATCAACCATCATCTGCACGGCATAGCCAGCAGTGGTTTCTCCCTCCAGCATGACGGGATCGCCTTCCTTCTCATCGGCAACCTGTTTCAGGCGGTTTTCTTCGGCAGATATTGCCTCCTGGACAATGCGGACGGCTTCGGATAGCTTCGTTTTATCTGTAGTTTTTTGTTCCCCCGTAGTTGGTTCTGTCATATATGTCCTTTCGCTTAATGGTTAATAACTGTGCTGCCAGTACCCTTCAACCTAGAATCCGCCCGCTTACATACCGCAAATCCCCACCCTTTAGCAGAGCTCCTTGACGTCAATCATTTGGCGGATCATCTTCTCCAACTCATCTGGTGTGATGACGAGGAACATTTTCGGCTGTCCGTTCAGCTTCTCGCGGATGTACTCCTTGATACCGTTCTTTCTGTCCGCGTCCTTTACGATCCACACGACGAGCGGGAACATGCCGGTGGCTTTCTGCTCGATGCCGGTGTAGTAATAGCGGAGGTACATGTTGCACTTGTCGAGAATTTGAGAAAGCGACGCCAGCAGGAAGGTTCAGCATCCAGTACCTCTAAAGTTAGGTCATGGCTGTCCCGGCAGAGACAGGTTAGCTGTACCGCAAATTCGGCTATGGCCAGCGTATGCTCAAGGAACATGGTTGAGGGTTCAAAGAAGCGTTTGCGCGGAGGCACACCGGGATCGTTCAGTGACAGAAGTCGAAGTCCCGCTTCGGTGAGGTGCCAGACCTGTAAGGTCGAGCCGCCGCCGAATCCTCCTACTCTCCGTTGAAGCGGAGCGATCAGGCCATGACCGCCGAGACGCTGGAGCAGAAGATTCTGATTGCGTGTTCTGGAAGTCTTGGTACTGCAATCTGTCACGTACAGCCGCCCGATCTGGTCCGAGGTAAGAAAGCGGTATTTCTTGATAGCCTGCAAAACGGCGTGGTCTCGGGCAGTGAGCTGATCCTCTATCTCAACGAGTTGCGCCCTTGTGAGCTTCGTGCTCTTTTTCTTGACAGCGCCCGCGCCCGCCGATGAGGAAGGTATCCCCGAAATGGGGATAGAGTCGCTTCCCAAAGCGGAGGAGTCGCCGCCAACTTGCGGGGCATTCTCGCCTTCAAACTCCGTGCGACCGGATGGGCGACGGGATGGGTCAAAAACAGGGGTAGAGAGTTGATTTTCGCTTATTTTATGGTCTTCATTCATAGTGATCTCCTTGGGTTAGGGTTTCTTTCTGCGCCCGATAGGGGCGTCTGCTACGATAGGGTCAGGCTCAGGCTCTCGTGGAGACATGATATAAATCAGCTCCGCTTCGGTCTTTTCGGCTGGTACGCCGTATCGCCTCATGCTCTCGGCCTTGCACTCCGCAGCCATTCGGATAGACGGCGAAGGCGGCAAGGTCTGTCCGCTGATCCAGCCGGTGCTTCTGCCTCCGGACTGGAAGGTGGTGTAGATTTGGTAACGCGGGAGCGTCATGAAATCGAGCGGAAGTAGCTCGGGAGCTTCAGCCGCCATATCCTTGGCGTCTTCACTGTTTAAACCGAAGATAATCTTGTTACGGCAGTTCGCGTCGATCCCGGCCTTGATGTCCGGTGGGAGCTGGCCGCGGTACTGATGCGCCACGGTGTAGGCAACGCCGAGTCCTCTTGCCTGAGCGAGAGCATCGGAGAAGCTGGTAGGAAGAGACCGGTAATCCTGTAGCTCATCGATGTAGATGGACACCATGTGGCGTTTCTCCGACGGGATACTGGCGCGAGATAGAGCAAGAGACCATGTCAGGCCGACGATCAGGCTACCGAGAAGTCTTGCCGACTCCGCTCCGACAAGTCCTTTATTTAGCGGAACCAGGACGATCTTCCTCGTATAGAAAAGATCGGTAAGGGAGAACTTCGGCTCGGACTGTCCGAGGACATTTCTAAGTCCCGGACGGTATGTAATCTGGCGGAGCTTGTTTAAGACCGGGGCGATCTCCGTTCTACGCTCAGTATCTTTCATTTCCTCGAAGTGGTTCCAAAATGGCTGGAGCGCCACGGGGTCGTGTATCTGCGATGTGATCTTCTTTCTAAAGGCGGCGTCGGTTAAAAGCGGCGGGAGCCAAAGCAGATTTGAGCCCTTGATCTTCGCCAGTGTCAGCAACGCGCCGGAGAGAATATCTGCGGAGCGGATGCCCCAGTTTTGCGAGAACAGCTCCTGAAATACGGCGAGGATGGAATCGGCAGTGAGCGTCGGGTCTTGATTATAAGAGAGCGGGTTAAACCCTACGGGGCATGGATCGGACGGGTCGATCACTACTACATCGTCCTTGCGCTCGTCAGGAATCCGCGCTAAAATGTCTGTGACAAGATCAGCCTTCGGGTCGATCACAAGGACGCTGCGTCCGGCTCTTATATCAGACAGAATCAGGCTCTGCATGGCGGTAGACTTACCGCTTCCAGTCGGGCCGAGAAACACGGTGTGTTCCAATGCGTCCTTTGGCGTAATGCTGAGTCGCTTTTTCTCGCTTCCGAGAGAGACTGCGAAGCATCGATCTGAGGAAACGTAGCTCGGTTCCTTGTACCACTTCGGCGGCAGCATCAACTTCGGATGGAGTCCGGGCGTACCGGGTAGCTCTTCCTCTCCGGCAGGGAGCAGCATGAAACAGGCAGTCTCCTTAACGGATAATCTGAGCGGCATTCGCCACGGCAATGTTGCTAGGTTAAGATGCTCCGGTTTTTCTGCTTCGGCGCGGATGTGTACTCCTGCGGACTCCAGCGTCCTAAGAGCCGAGATGATATTATTCATGCGAGTGCTGGTGTGATCGCCAGAGATGCCAATTCGGACAACGGCCTCGAAGCTGTACTGCTCCGCTTTGTCTCTCATAACGCGGTGCTGATCGGAAGACGCCCGATGGACATTCCCAAGCACAACATCCAGCCACGTAGCGGTGGGGTCGTAAGTGTTCCTTGAAACGGGAGCCGGGGTATGGGGAGCGCCTAAGACGATCTGGGCAACGCATTCCGCGTCACGTTTCGCTCCGGTCAGGGCAGCGATACTGGCCCTGATCATGGCGGCACAGACTTCCGTATTAAGAGACAAAACCGGCTTCGAGATCTTGAGCTTTCTCGCATCGGACACAGCTTCACGGGTTACGCCCTTGGCGAACTGGACGCTGTTATGAGCTTTCAACACCTCCTGGATACGTGTGACCGAGCCTTTGTGGGTCCCGAGAAGATATCTCATCACGCCGTTCTTACTTCTTGCCTCCCAAATGATCGGTCCGCGGGAAGTGAGGGACGCAAGGTGCGTCAGGATATCATGCAGCGTTTCTATCTCATAAGGCCGCTGAAGGAAAACCTCGCGCCAGACGATTTCTTTAGTAGTTGTCATGATCTTTTCTCCATTTGTAAACGCGACACACCACGATGATGACGCCTACGATCACCGCGATAATTAGAAGTGGCACACGGACGGAAACGAGATAACACACTCCAAGGTTGACGAGGTAGCAACAGACGGCGAATATGATAACGGCCCTGATGAGCCCTCCGAACAGGCTGTCCGTATCGGGTTCTGCGTTTTCTTTCTTGTTCACGCATCACGCCTCCTCCTTGGGTTCCTCGAAGGAATACTTCGGAACGGGATAATCCGGAATGTAGATATCGGCACCGTTTTCCGTCTCGTTTCCCCAGCAGTACCACTTTTCGTTGCTGGCCGGACGGCGGCGGCAGAAGAGCTCAAGGTACGGGCCATCAGACAAGCGTTCCACCACACTGGTGAACTCACGGGGCTTTTCGGAATGCTGGGTCGGGTATCCGATCATCCAGTTAATCTGGGACTTAAACTTCGCCGGGGCCTTGCCGCGCACCGCGAAAAGGCAGGTCTCGCTGGCGTTTCTGAAATAGTTCCCGACGCCCATTTTCGGCTTGATCCAGTGGAACATGGTGATGTAGCGGAAGCCCCATGCCTTGATCACTTCGAGCCCTTCATCGATATTGGAGTTGGTAACCCAAAGATAAAGGTGGGCGTTCTCATCCGCGAGATCGGCAACCGGCATGGCCTTGATCCGGTCTATGGACATGAGGTCGTAATGGCCGATGGCACCGCCATAACCGTGGCAGGAAGACTGATTCTTGCTCCAAGGCGGATCGGCAACGATGGTACGGAAAAGCGGCAGCTTCGGAATGTTTTCCGGTACGCGCTCGGTTTTCGGCGCAGTTCTTTCAATCTTATGTTTAGGCATATACTTGCAAATCCTTTCAAAATGTTTTGTAATATGTTCTTGGCTCCATTTAATCATGGGTCTTGAAAAACTCAGCTGGTGACGCGGCGCTAAACTTGACAATTTTGACAAGTTATTACATACTAATCGCTCTTTTGCCCGTAATTTGGACTTTTTGAGGCTGAAGCGGCCATCTGCCGTGACGCGTCCAGGGCCATCAGGTTAAGGCTGAGTCGTTCGTCCACAAAGTTGCTGATAATAGCGGTGTCTTCGCAGATCTTTTTCCGAATATGAGCCTGTTTCTTTTCCTGGAACTTGGCTTCACGGTGTTTTGAATACTTATAGACTGCGAGAGCCAGAACCGCGAGAGCGATGGCGACGTAAAGCAGAGTATTATCTGTCATCTGAAGCTCCTCCTTGCGATGCTCTCCATCGCCATTCTCGCGTAGGTCTGGACGATGAGGCGGTACTCGGCGCTGCCGGTGGGGGCGATGCTGTTGTAGTGCTCCTCGAACTTGGCGAGCACCGCCGTGTTGTCCATCGCCTGTTTCGTGAGGCCGGCCCGGAGCATATCGCAAAAGGCGTCGGTAGCGGCCAGCGCGTAGGCGTTGTCCTTAACGGCGAGGGCTTCTTCCTCCCACTGGTTTTTCGGGAGAACCTCAACGGTCTGGACAGGCTGCATTTCATAAGATCTGTTCATGAGAAAACTCCTTTCTGATTCTTGCCGGATGAATCCGGCGGGTTAGTTTCTTGGGTCGCCCTTAGGGTATCACGGACAATGTTCCAAACACTGTCATCGATTTGTCGCCGCTTTGCCGCGTTTTTGCCAAGGAGGGTTCATGGTGGAACTTTTGTATTTCGGAACATACGAACAGGTTCTTTATCCGTATGTAAAACATAATCTTAGAGCCGAGGACCGGGTCCAGAACGAAACGGCCTTTGTGGAGCATCTGCTGCTTGCTGCCGATGAGGAGGGTAACACTGTTAGCGACATTACTTCGTCCGTGGCCAGCAGATACAGAACCGGAGTACGCGCTATCCCGGACAATGTCGTGGCGCTGTTTCGGAAGCCGGGGGCGCGTGACATCGTTATTGACTATCTGGATGATCTCGTCGTGCCTTATGTTGATCGGGGCCGAAAACATTCTCTTCTAAAAGAGTTTGTCGACATCGTTGAGCGAGATAAAACCATAGACAGGGACTATAAAAAGGTTTTGATCGCCGAGGCCACACCCGAACGCTTGGCGGCTTTTCTGGCTGACCTTCTGATCTATGCCGTTGGTATCGATCCTACAAAGCAAAATGAAGAAAGCCCCGAGGAAAACTCGGAGCTTTTAAGAACAGTGAGAATAATAAATGTCGGAGAGCCGGATGGGTTGTTCCTTGGACGGGACGAACTGCTGAAATCTCTCGACAATGGATTTAAAGAAGGATATCAGATTCAGCTGATTGGCGGCGGAGACGGCATCGGTAAGTCTCGGCTGGCGCTTGAGTATGCCCATCGCCGTGCTTCCAAGTACAGGATTATCTGTTGGGTAAACACATGGAATGAAGAATGCGTATTAAGCAGCATCGTTGGCTTCCTGAACAAGGCGAATGTTCCGATCAGCGACTATTCTGCGGATGTGCTCTTTGAGCTGTTTCGCCGATTCTTTGAGGCAAATACAGATTGGCTCATCATTTTTGACAACGCCGATCTGAAACTCTCGCTCCAGCAGGGGAAGCTCAAAAAGCTGATCCCGCTCGAAAATGGCAACATCATCGTCACGGGGAACTTCGGAGCGGAGAATGGATTCAAGGACAGCAAGTACCACGTCCTTGGCCTTGGTGAAGATCTGTTCGATGCATCCATGAGCCAGATTTCCAGCCAGTGTAGTGGACACCCGATGCCGATGACGCTGGCCAAGGCATATATCGGGAGCTCGACCTGGATGACGCCCGAAATCTATCTGCATATGCTGGAAGATAGGGGTATCAGAGCAGAAAAAAGCGCCCCCTCCGACATAGCGGAAGCGGCGTTTGAAATCCAGATGAGACGAATTGAAAACCGGCAGAGATACTTTAGTGATCGAATCTGCGCGGCGGCAAAGCAGTTTCTGGTTATAAGCGCGATTTGTAATCAGATGGATATAGACCTGAACTTCTTAAGCGGTGCATTTCCGATCTTACCTGATCCACTTAGGGCAGTTTGCGAGGATAAGGAAACCCGAAAGCGGCTGGTAGATGAGTTAAAAGGCTTTGGCTTCTACGAGATCAGTGATGGCGTTCTACACGGTAATACATGGCTCTACTCCGCAGCACATGGTTTCTTTAGTCTGGTGGAGCAGGACAATATGTGCGCTCTGCTCCTTGGAAGAATGAAGAAAAACGTCGATGCTGTCAAGGAGAACGCGTATTCAGACAACAAAGAGGCTCTGTTAACAATAGCAAGACCGTATGTCTATCGCGCCCTTTATTACGCGCATAACTATGGGAACATGACGGCGGAGCAGATCAACGGGCTTTTTCCTGAGATGTAGAAACAGGCCTTTGTGGCCGGTTCGGTTTTTGGTTCGCTTAACTTGACTATGGCAGCTTGTTTTCTTCGGCGGCTTTAATGATCCGTAGTATACGTGCGATATAGAGGTCTGCCTTGTTCTTATCACAGTTCGTCTCACGTCCCCAGCGAATGATTACTTCTTCCATCATGCGAATACACATCCCAGCACGCTCGCTATGAACGTCCGGGGCAGGAACCCCGTGCGGAAGCCAGTCGAAATTGAGGTGGAGGAACAATTTCATGGCCACACGATAAATAACTCCTTCGTGCCGGTACTCACTACAGGCAACGGTAAAGAATTCGCCGCCTTGGTACATAAGTTTAAAGAGAGCTCTTAGAATTAGCTCATTATATCCACTGTCTGTCTTAGGAATCAGACGTCCCTGCCTTTCCAGCCAATTATCGACATTATCCAACATCCCCGCGATGGCGAGGCGGAGTTCGTTCCTTGGGTCAAGACGGAAGTGACGGCCCAAAGTGAATCGGGAGATACCCGTCCTCTCTGAGACCTCAGACCAGCTGACATGCCCGCCATGGTCTCGAATGATCTCTACGACAGCCACGAGTGCCTTGTAGTGGACGTGGCCATACTTCATTTCATGTTTTGTTTTTGGGATTTTGGTATAAGGGTTATTTCTACCTAATCTCATACTACACATAAAAAGCTCATTTCTATAAGAACCCAGAAAAGGACAATCTCCCTACTTGGGCTATCTGCCCGATGCCGTAGGGAGATTGCGTTCTTACTATCAATTTATACCATATTTATAGGATTATGTCAATCATACTGCTTATAGGGGCTATTTCGACCCTACCACTACTGTTCACCAATATGTATCTGCAAAGAGCTATATATTTCTTATATGGTATCATCTTCAGACATCATTTTTATTTCTTTTTGTAGACGAGGTTCTGCTTCTTTTAGCTTCATCATGACTATACGGTGATGAATCGGAGTTGTTCTTTATTCTTTACTTTAGATAATACTTTATCAGTCATATATTATGTTAATTTCAATAATTATTATTTTAGTTAATATAAGTTGGTTTAACATCCGTCTGTGTCATTAATGCATTAACAATACCAGCATTATTCCAACCATTAGAAATATAAACCTCATATAGTAAAGATGTTCCATCAAACATGTGATCATAATTAGAAGCAACTCCAGTCTCTTCAAATTCAATAACTAGTATATTTGAACAATCTTTAAACAAATTAGTCATTTTAGATGGTGCATTATCCCAATAAAGAGTTACAAAATAAATACCATCGTTTTCTAAAGACACAACATTTGTAATAGATGATTGCATGGTTCCATTTATGAACATTTCATTAGGACGATATTCAGAATTAAGATAACTGCTAAAAACTCTAATATCACCCGGTCCTTTTACCTTTAAATTAATTTTAATAAGATGAGAACTTGAATAATCTTTTGATGCATCTATCCATGTATTTGCTCTTGTATATAATTCATCTAGCGCTCCTTGCACATCAGTTGCAGCAAGACCGGAAGCAGAGTTGTCATAACCAACTTGGCTTGAAGGAAGGACGGTTGCAGCATAGACGGTTCCGCCGGTTAGGATTGCACCGAGTACAAACGCTGTTATAATCTTTGCGTTTTGCTTTAGCTTGTTTACTATCTTTTTCATTTTATCTCCCTATTTATACTCATTAGTTTAGTTTGTTGCTTAAGTAATCGATCATACATTGTGCGTTTGTACAGGTTACGCCGGTTGGCGGAGTGTATTCAAGGTTTTCTGCCATGAGCTTTGTCCATTTAGCTTTTATCGTAACAGTCTTAGTATTTGCTGAGTTGATGTTTGCATTTGTTTCGGTACCATCGAAGGTAGCAGTTCCGTTTGTCCAGCCGGTGAAGATATAGCCAGTACGAGTTGGAGTTAAGGTAGAGAGATTAACAGTATCTCCCCAGCCAAGGAGAGATGGGTAGGTTACGCCATCTTTTCTAGTTCCTCCATCCATATCCCAAGTTACCGTATACCCAAGACAACCGGATTTTGGAGACATAGAATAGACTACATCTGCTGAGTATGTACCGGATGGAAGGGTGTTGTCTGTTTTAACGCCATATTTAACTGGAATGGTGAGATTTGTAGTTTGGGCTGAAACTGCATCGTAGATGGTTGCTGGGGTAGTGCCTTTCTTTGGGACAGCATTATAGGTGTCTGTGTTATCTAGAGCATAGCCCCAGGAGTTGTTACTGAGAGCAGAAGTTGAGGTTGCTGGGATTTCTTTAGTTCCGGAATCTGTACCGGTACGGACAAGGGAGTTTGAGGTTGTTGAGTTTGTAGTGAGAGTAATGGTTGCACCATCTGGACAAGTATTCTTAACGGTTAGGTTGTTTGTGCCAGTGTAGACAGTTTGGGATGCGGTTGGAGTAATGTTAATCGAGGCTACGGTATCGTTAGACATAGACATTGTATATGGACCAACAGTCTCGGAAATGTTTTGAGTTTCTGCGTTAGACTTTATGTCTGGAGCGAAGGTCTTAACCGTAAGGAAGGTTAAGGATAGAAAAGAAAGACCCACCAGAATGTTACCGTACATACTCTGGCGGAACCTTAAAGTGTGTGATTTTCGAAAATCCATGACCATGTTGAATCTATTATAAAGCACTTCGAAAATTAGCACAAGGGCTTTGTTTTTGATATAATAAAGTTAGCTGGGAGGATCTAAGGCGAACATTGTCTTCAACTTGCGGACAATGGCTGGCAACCTAAGCATATATCGTCACAGATACTCCCGGCAGTTCTTCAAGTAGATTTAGCCGGACTGATCGTTATGATCGGTCCGGTTTTTATATAATGCCCTTTATATCAGTTCCATCCCGAGATATGCCTTATCGAGATCGTCCTGCGCAACGCCAAGATACCGCTTCGTTACCGCATAGCTGGAATGGTTGTAAATATCCATGATCACCACCGGGGATACCGCTTGGCTCGTCCAGGCATGGTATCCCCATGTTTTTCTTAAACTATGGCATCCGATCTTTCCCGCGAGACCGACGGCCTCCGCCGCACCGTGAATAATACGCCATGCCTGTACCCGCGAGATCGGTTTGTCTCCCTTTCTGGACCCAAAAATAAAAGCACTGCGCCTGTACGGGAGGTAGAGGCTTAGTGCTCGGATGGCCTGTTTATTCAACGCGATGGTTTTGATTTTTCCGGTTTTGTGCTCCGTGATCGTGATATGAGTTCGGAAGCGGCTTCGTTCATCGTCATAAACATCCTCCCAGCGTAGACTCAAAAGATCGCTGATGCGAAGCGCTGTATAGACGCCCAGCGTGAGCAGTACATAGTTTCGGATTTGTCCGCGCTGCAAAAAGTAGTTCGCCATTGCGTGGAGGTGCTTCTTGCTTCGGATCGGTTCGGTTGCTGCCATAATATTTCAAGCCCCTTTGCCTCGTCCATACGACGGGCAGAGGGGCCAATGTAACATGCTTTTTCTTCTGCTACTATCATACAACACTATCAATGTCGGAGGCAATCGAAAGCCGTCGACAAAATAATACAATCATCCAAACCGGCGTAGCTACCGGGGTTAATAATTTGACATCTTGCTGTTCTGAATGTAACTGAAGAAAAAATATGTTACATTCGGGCGTCCGGCCTCTGTTCGGGCGCTAGTGCGGGGGTGCCTTATGCTTACTTTACAGGAGATTATCTCGGCGGTTGAAGAGACCTACGGGGAGGTTTTTGATTCCGAGGAGCAATGTCCAGGTGTCTATTATCTGGCTTGTAGGCCGGTGGCGACGGAACTGGCGGACGATCTGGATGGAGAGCTGGCGGAAGAATTAAGCGGTACGTTGCCTAGCGAACTGGTTGTGGTGGAGCGGGACTGCCCGCATATCTCCGACGCTGCCAAAGCCTACGGCTCGCCGTTAGATGGCTACGATGACCTGATCGTCTATGATTATAATGCCGAGCGCGGTGGCCGGGAGGTGGTGCTCTATGAGGCGTACCGCTATCTCGTGCGGAATAAGCTCCCAATCCCGGACGGCAGCACCTTACTTTCGAGCGCAGCCTACTATGCTGACGATTACCCGGAATACTTCGGGCTGATCCCAGCGCCGGTTGTGACGCCGCGAGGCTTCATGACACGTTATCTGATGCTTGCGAACGGCATTTTTGCGCTCGAGACCGACACCGGAGCGCGGCTCATCGCCATCGCCGGGATCTTCTGGAGTCTGGAACTACAAGATACCACAAAGGCACTCGGAATGAAAGTGGCGAATCTCTCTGGCGATAAGGTTCCTGTGGAGGTGCAACACCTGTTCTTTACTGAGGAAGACGGGTGCCTTGCGCTGTTCGAGCTGCTTCCAGCGCGCCGGGCCTTGGCGGAATCGGCACGGTTGGACAAGCTGGCGCTCATGAATGCGATCTGGAGCTATCACCCGGAGTATGCGCTGGCGCACAACCTCCGGGAGCAGCAGGGGCTGAACGATATGCTCGGCCTGATTCTGAACGATGCTGGATTTGAGTGCGAGCTGTCCGGCTCGGCAAAGAACATGATCGCCCTGTCCGACAAGGCCGGGACGGAATATGTAAGGTGGTAGATAGCAAGACATATGCTCTCGCCTTTTATCTCATGCAAAAGAACTTCTTGGATAGTTTTTCTTGTAAATCTCAATCTTTGTTTGCAAAGCAAGTCGTATCCTGTTATAATATAGTTGTTCTTTTTTAGGCTTTGCACAAGAATTGTGAGGTGCGCGATGAATTACAACAAATTGTGGAAGCTACTTATCGATAAAAACCTCAAAAAGAAAGATTTACGGGAGAAGGCTGGTCTCTCGACGAATGTCATTGCCAAGATGGGCAAGGGCGGCGACGTATCGACTCAGGTGCTCCGTAAAATCTGCGAGGCATTGAATTGCAGGATTGAGGATATTGTCGACCTGGACGATTGAGTCCGCTTTATTGGACAGATAAGCTGATAGAATTCTGATAAGATAATCTTTTGAGAGGAGGTCTGTCTATGTGGTGCAAACATTGTAATCTGGAAACCAATGAAATAAAATGCCCAGTTTGCGGCGCTGAGACGGTAGAAGACCTCCCAATAGAGATTTTTTGGTGTAGTAACTGCAATATCCCGCTTATTCACACCTCCACAGCCGCAGATAAAGGGATCTGCCCGGTGTGTGGAAAAAAGACGCGCTACCTCACTACAGACCTCAGACCAGTTTTCCCCGAAGAAAGGCTGCTTTTGGCACTCTTGCTTGGCAAAGAACCTTCGGCTTATATGGATAAATCAGTCTGGGCGGTTAACAGCCGATATTACATTGACGGCAAAGCGGTTACAATTTCGGTCAAAGACTATGAAGAAGCTGATACTGATGTAATCACTGCGAGGCTTGCACATGCTAAAAACAGTATAGATTATAGCTCCTTCGATCAGAACATCCTGCTTTTCGCAGCTGCCAATCAGCACAGACTTGCTTACCTGAAAGACGAGGCGTTTTCGTTTGTGCGCGGTGCAGCAGATAAATATAAAGAAGAAAATATCGTCATATCGTTCTCGGGCGGGAAAGACTCAACGGTCACGGCAGATGTTGTAACCAAGGCGTTGAGCAACCCGAGCCTAGTTCATATTTTCGGAAACACGACGCTGGAATTTCCGACAACCATCGAATATGCGAATCGGTACCGAGAGACGCATCCGCTGGCCATCTTTCAGATTGCAAAAAACGATGAGCAAGTATTCTATGATGTTTGTGAGGATATTGGCCCTCCGGCGCGGATGATGCGCTGGTGCTGTTCTATGTTCAAGACGGGGCCGATCACTCGGGTCATAAACAGCATGTACCGCAGTCAGCAGATTCTAACCTTCTATGGTATCAGGAAGTCAGAATCAGTCAGCAGAAGCAAGTATAACCGAATTGAGGATGACGCCGAGTCCGTCAAAATTCAGCAGCAGACGGTAGCTTCCCCGATTTTCTTCTGGAAAGACATAGATATCTGGCTCTATCTGCTGGCAGAGGATGTCGATTTCAATGACGCATATCGGCTTGGTTATGATCGTGTTGGTTGCTGGTGCTGCCCAAACAACAACCAGCGGGCGCAATTCCTCTCCCGTATCTATATGCCAGAGGAATCAAAAAAGTGGCGTGAGTTCCTTGTCAGCTTTGCCAAGAAGATTGGTAAGCCCGATCCCGAAGTCTATGTCGATAGTGGGAAATGGAAGGCTCGCCAAGGTGGAAATGGGCTTGCATCAGCTGGCGACGTAAAAATACGCTTCACAAACTGCACAACAGAGGATCATGCCAAAATCTATCGTCTGGTGCGTCCATTCGATGACGAGTTGGTTGGAATGTTTGTGCCTTTCGGAAGGGTTGCCCCGGAGCTTGGTAAGAAATTGCTTCGAGAAACTATTATTCTTGATGCCAGATCGAATGTGCCAATCCTTTCGATTCAGCCATTTAATCAGGATGGATATGATTATGCAGTCAAAGTCCGGACGATGAATGTTGCAGACCACGATGATTTGCAACGGATGGTTGGCTATCAGATCAGAAAGTTTAACGCCTGTAGAAAATGCCTTAAGTGCGAGTCGATTTGTAGGCAGGGTGCGATTTCCATTATCGGAGACAGTTACTATATTGACCCTGAGAAATGCATCCACTGTAAAATGTGTATGACCGCAAAATACCTTGATGGCGGCTGCATGATGGACAAGTATATGCGCACGAAGTAAACGCTTGGAGGACACAGCAATGTCAATGAAATTCAGAGCTCATGATACATTCTTTATAAGAAAAGGTTGGCTCAGCAAGGGCATGCGCTGTGTTTCCAACAAGCCAGATGTGTTTATCGCCCACGATGAAAACCCGATGGATGTACTTGGAATCGGTGCGAATATGGTCAAGGCCCTCCGGTACTGGCTCCAAGCTGTTGGCCTGACAAAGGAACCGAATAGTGGTAGACGGGTACAGAGTTTTACTGATCTCGGCGAACTGATTTATCAGCATGACACCTATATCGAAGAACTTGGAACCCTCTGCCTCCTGCAGTATTGCCTTGCCTCGCAAGAAGATGAGGCCACTGCTTGGTACTTCTTTTTCAATGAGTTCTCTATGTCGGAGTTTTCAAGAGAAGACTTCGTTGCCGCTCTGCAAAAGTATATAAAAATGCGGGACAGCGAGACTGACTACGCAATCCGTTCCTTAAACGATGATTTCCAGTGTATCATCAATACATATCTTCCCCGCTATAAATCCAATCCGACTAAGGTTTCACCGGAGAACAATATTGACTGTCCCTTTGGAGAACTTGGGCTTGTAGATATTCTAAACAAGCGGAAAAAGACTTATAAGAAGAGCACTCCGTCTAGTGATATGCTTAATCCTTACGTCATTCTTGCCGTGATTGTTGACAATGCCGACGGTCAAAAAGAGATCAGTCTGAATGAGCTTCTGACCGCGCCGTATAACATCGGGAAAGTGTTTAATCTCGACTCAATCACGATGCTTGACGTGCTTTATCGAATTGAAAGGCTCGGCTTAATTAAGATCAACCGCACGGCTGGCTTGGATGTTATTACCATACAAGAAGAGCTCGACTTCTATGACTGTGTAGAACGGTTTTATGCGTCTATCGATGAACAGGGTCAGGAGAACAGAATATGAGAGACATGATTTCTGTTGCGTCAGGGTTCCAGTATTCCGTTAATATTGGATATGACCTTGGCAGCGACGATAAACTCAAAAACTTCATACCCACAAAATCGGCGCTTAGCCTTTTAGAGGATGTTCTTCTGAGCGTCAACCCGACCTCATCGGATCGCGCAAGGGTGCTGATTGGCGCATACGGCAAGGGGAAATCCCATATTGTCCTGACGATTCTCTCCATGCTGATGAAGAGAGACTTGACTCTTTTTGAAAAACTGATGCCGAGGATTGAAGAAAACCCAAGGCTTTATCAGCTTGTCCAGAACTATTATGAGAGTGACGATAAAATCCTTCCCGTTGTGATCAGCGGAAGTAATACGAGCTTAACTCAAGCGTTCTTGCTTTCTTTACAGCGGACACTGTCAGAACATGATCTTTTGAGCGCCATGCCGGAAACCAATTATAAAGCGGCAATTGGCGTCATTAGACGTTGGCAAAAGGAGTTCCCTGAGACCTTTGAGAGATTTCTGAATGAGATCGATGATCCGGTTGAGGTATTTCTCGGCCGGTTGGAAAACTATGATGTTGCAGCCTATGGCGCTTTTGAGCAGATCTATCCAACGCTTACATCTGGAAGCGTCTTCAATCCGTTCTTAGGGTTTGACGTGGTTGATCTCTATGAAAGCGTAGCAAAGAGCCTCAAACCCAAGGGTTATACAGGCATCTATGTTGTGTATGATGAGTTCAGCAAATTCCTTGAGGCCAACATTACCGACGCTTCTGTCAGCGACACAAAAATGCTGCAGGATTTCGCAGAAAAGTGCTGCCGGAGCGGTGGGCTTCAACTGCACTTGATGCTGATCTCCCATAAGGAAATTTCAAATTACATAGATAAGCTCCCCAAGGAAAAAACTGATGGATGGCGTGGAGTGTCGGAACGCTTTAAGCACATCCATATGAATAACAACTTCTCGCAGACCTATGAGATCATATCCTCTGTCATTCAGCATAAGGAGCCGAACTGGGAACTGTTCTGCGATGCGCACACCCGCGATTTTGAAGCTCTTTTTGCTCGCTATCAAAAGCACCAAATGTTTACGGATGCGCAGGGAGAAATCGAAACCGCAGTCAGAGGTTGTTTCCCCCTCCATCCAGTATCGACATTTATCCTGCCAAGATTGTCTGAGCGGGTTGCTCAGAATGAGCGGACGCTTTTCACCTTCCTGTCAGCGGAAGGAACGGCCACGCTCACGGCATTTTTGGATGGGTACAAGAACGATTTTACCCTTGTAACCCCCGACCAAATCTATGACTATTTCGAGCCTCTGTTTAAAAAAGAGGTTTACGCTGGAGATATCCACGACACCTTTATTCTGACGAGCACAATTTTGAACCAACTTCCCGAGGATACGCTCGGCAGCAAAATCGTCAAGGCAATCTCTCTGATCTATATTCTTGAGCAGTTTGAGCGCCTGAATCCGACGAAGGAACAGATCATTGGCATCTATTCAGGAGCCTATGATGTAAACGAAATCGAGCAAGCCATTACCGACCTGATCGAAAAAGAGTTTGTCATCTATATTAAGCGGAGCAATGATTATCTCCGGCTAAAGCAAACATCCGGTGTTGATATCCAGCAAAAGATTCACGACCTAGTAGAATCTCAGTCCGGCAAGACCGCCACAAAAGATATTCTCAATGCTACAAACTTTGATAATTACATGTACCCGTCTCGCTATAATGACGACCATGAGATGACAAGATTCTTTGCGTTCCAGTTTATCTCTGGAGCAGAGGTTACCGCAGACGTCGATTGGAATATTAAGAGCGAGTCGATTGATGCCGATGGAATCATCTATGGAATCATTCCCGAGAGCGAGACAAAGCTCAAGGAATTAGCCAGAATAATCAAGGACACAAGCGTCGGCAACGATAGATTGATTTTTGTACTTCCGAAGCATTATAGGGATATCGACGCTGTAACTCAGGAGTATGCCGCAGTTACCAAGCTAAGAGATCGTGCCATTGACGACCCAGTATTGTTCGATGAATACGAAGTGGTGTTCGAGGATTTGCAGGAGATTATTAAAGGCTTTATCGGATCATACACCCACCCTGAGAGTTATCGCTCGGTATACATCCATAACGGAGACGAGCTTCATGTGCGTAGGAAGTCTGGCCTTACTGAAGTCATGTCCAGAATTTGCGATGAAGTGTATAGCTTGACCCCGGTGATTAATAATGAGTCCGTCAACAAAAACGACATTACAAGCATCGCTCAGAATAGCCGCAACAAAATCGTTGGTGCACTACTGAGAAGTGAGCTTGAGCCGAACCTCGGCCTTTCCGGTACAGGTCAGGATGTCTCCATTATGCGTAGCACACTTTTGCGGACAGGCATCTGGAATGAAGTCGGTGGAGTTGCGCAGATTAATCTTCGTCCGGAAGACGAGTCCATGCGTAACATGTTAGAGACAATTGAAAACTTTATTCTTGAAGCGCGCCATAACGGACGAATTAGCTTTGCTATGCTCTATGAACGTTTGACTTCGCCGGAATATCATATCGGTCTGCGCCTTGGCCTGATACCGATTTATATTGCAGCAGTTATGCACAACTATCGCCAGCAAACTGTGATCAATGATCGTTTTGGGCCGGTTCAGACAAGTGTAGATGTACTGGTTCAAATCAACAGCGATCCGAGCAGCTTCACATTGGAGTATTTGGATTGGAACCCGGAGAAAGAACGCTATATTCTCCGGTTGTCCGAGGCGTTCGGTGACTATGTTGTGGAGGCGGAAAAGGCCAGCAATTCCTATGACTATGTGGCTAACGCGATGCGCCGCTGGTATATGGCTCTGCCTAAGTATTCTAAAGAAAGCACCAAGAAACCCGATGGTGAGAAGCTCGTGCGGCGGCAAATCGAGATAATGAAACTCCTTCGACAGAATAGTAGTAGCTCGGACTTGCTATTCAAAAAAATGCCGGAGGCAGTGGATTCTCATGGAGATTATGCAGATGCTGCAACGGACATCATTGCAGCAAAGGGTGTATTTGATGGGTTGCTGAGTGAGTTAAAGCACGAGCTTATTAAAAAGACAAAAGATGTATTTCTGCCGGAAAAGGATAAGAAAGCCGGACAGAAAATGTCGCTTACAGATGCCGCCAAGGAATGGTGCGACAGGCTTGATCCGAAGAGCTTTGAGCAGCTCTTCTCCGATGGGACAGAGCGTTTCTTACAGCATCTGAAAAGTATGACAAATGATGAGGACTTGTTTATCACTCGCCTCGCTAAGCTGGCAACTGGTCTGCGGTTGGAGGATTGGGATAGTAAAACCATAAAGCAATACTCTGATGCCCTCGCTCGCTTCATGAAAACAGCAAAGGACTTTCATAGTAGTGTTGTGGCTGAAACTATCAACGACACCTCCAGTTATCAGGTGACCTTTGCTGATGAAGAAGGCACCAGCACAACAAGACGCTTTGATAAAGTTGAAGTGTCTCCAAAAGGAAAGCTTCTGTTCAATCAGATTACTGCTTCACTCGAGGCAATGGGACATTCAATCTCGGAGCAGGAAAAACGACAGATTCTTATGGAAGTATTAAAGAAACTCTGCTGAGGGGGGATCTCGATGGCGTATTTTGATAACGCAGCGACTACATACCCAAAGCCAGACGAGGTCTATTCCTTCATGGACAGCTTCTATCGAAATCACGGAGGAAGTGCGGGACGAGGCGATTATGCTCTGGCCAGCACGGCCAAAGGGATTATTGACGAAACAAGAACGCTCATTCAAGAGCTGCTGCACTGTCCCGCAAAGCAGGTGGTCTTTACGCCTAGTGCAACGATTGCCCTCAATATGATTATTCAGGGCGTGATTGCTGGCGGGGCCAAAAGTATCTTCATTAGCCCATTCGAGCATAATGCTGTCACCCGCGTACTCCACCATTTCGAGCAGCTAGGTAAGATTACCGTGACGGAGCTTGCCGTCTCTGAATCGCTTGAATATGATATGGCGCGAATACGTTATCAGTTTGATGCAAATCGTCCTGATTTAGTGATCATTAGTCATGCCAGCAATGTCATCGGGCTGGTTGCGCCGGTTGAAGATATCTTTTCACTGGCAAAAGAGTATGGTGCTATAACGCTTATCGATATGGCGCAAACTGCGGGACTGGTCGATTTTGATGCTGGGCTTGAGACTGTTGACTATGCTGTTTTTGCCGGACATAAAACGCTCCTCGGGCCAACCGGGATATCCGGTTTCCTGATGAATCCAACTGCGGAGCTCCCATCGATCCTTTACGGTGGCACAGGATACGACTCGGCCAATCAAGATATGCCGGACAGCCTTCCCGAAAAATACGAAATGGGTACTTTGAACATTGCTGGAGTCGCTGGTCTCAATGCCGCGCTGAAATGGATCAAAGACCAAACAATTGAGCGGCTGTATCAAGAGGAAGAAAAGCGGCGGCATCAACTACTGCAAATACTGTCCGATTATGATTTCCTCACCGTGGTGGGAAATGTAGAGGGCCGAAAGTATGTTGGCATCGTTTCCTGCCTACTCGATGGAATCAGCAGCGATAGCGCAGGCAGCATCTTCGCAGAACGCGGCATTTCTGTCCGAACCGGATTGCAATGCGCTCCCAAAGCCCATCAGTTCCTCGGAACCTATCCGGCAGGGACAATAAGATTTAGTGTTAATGCATTGACTGCCGAAGAAGACTATACAGAATTACGAAAAGTGTTTGAAGCTATTTCAGCAGAAATGTGAGGGATGGTTCATGAGCAAGTATCAAGACTTAATGTTCCGTTTTAGTCGGGAATCATTAAAAGAATATCTTGGACATGATATGGTCGATGTTCTGATTGAATGGATGCCGACGAGCGATGGGCTTCTGACGAAAAAGAAGCTAATTGATATGATCGAATACTTGCATGGGGTTAATATTCTGAAGAATCGTTCGTTCAGAAAAGACTTGCTACTTGCTATGGAAGCCAGGGACATTTTCCGAATAAGGGATGATTGTTTATCGTCTGCAGATAGACAAATCAATGATGCGAATACTCTAATAGATATTATTTGTAGAAAATCTTGGGGAAAAAATAAGATAACAAAATATCTTCTCTCATTATGGGAGTACCCATCCGATTCTCTTGACACAGAACCAGAGGATATTACGGTTGAGTATACAGTAAATGTTGAAGATCAGTTCTATGAATTGCTTGACTATCAATATCTAATAAGGCAGAGAATCATGAATAATTTGAACTCTGGAAATATGCAGGAACGTATGCTGGTTCATATGCCAACCGGAACAGGCAAGACTAAGACGACGATGCATACCATTGCCAACTACTTTGCGTTTTCTCTGCGAAATACTGGAGCCATTATTTGGATTGCCCATACAACGGAATTACTGCAACAGGCATTTGATACTTTTATTCAGGTGTGGTCACATTTAGGCAATGATTCAATTACGGTTCACAAACTCTGGGGCAGTCGAACTATAAGTGACGATCAACCAATTCAAGGCATAGTCTTTTGTGGGTTAGCAAAGCTAATGAGTATCAAGGAAACAAATGCAGAGTTGTTTTCCCGCCTAAAAAAGGATTGTAGGCTTGTTGTATTCGATGAGGCGCATAAAGCTGCGGCAGCGAAGACCAAAAGGGTTATAGAAGATTTGCTTAGAATGCCGGAAGGATATGAAAACCGAGCATTAATTGGATTGTCAGCTACGCCAGGTCGAACGACGGTAGATTCGTATGATAACAATTTGTTATCAAATATGTTTGGCAACAAGTTGATAACGATTGATGCTTCTATACTTAACCAAGTGAATTTAGGACGGCTACAGGCGCTGAATGCTATTGCAGAAGAAAACATTATTGCATATTTTCAGAGGAGACATATACTTTCCAAGATAAGAACTCAACGCTTGCAGTATCAGACTGAGTTTTCGGAAGCGGACCTAAGGAAACTAAATCAAGCAATTCAAGAAATGGATTTTGAAGACGCGGATTATACTCCTGCTCAACTAAAGATACTTGCTTCAAACGCTGATCGAAATCGCGTTATAATGGAAAAACTGATGGTGTTGAATAACGAGGAAGTACCAACTATCGTTTTTGCTTGCTCCGTCAATCATGCAAAAATGCTCTCCGCTATGCTTACAGTTGAAGGCATCCCCAATAGCCTAGTGATAGGTGAGCTTGATCCAGTAACGAGAAAACGAGCAATCGATACATTCAAGGACAGAACGAATAACGTCAATATTATTATAAACTATGAGGTTTTAACCACGGGCTTTGATTCTAAAAACATAAGGTGTGTATTTATTACACGGCCAACAAAATCAGTCGTTTTGTATAGCCAAATGTTGGGCAGAGGCCTCCGAGGACCTCTGATGGGTGGAAATGAAGAATGCCTATTGATAGATGTTGATGACAATTTGAATGTGTTTAATAACGAAAATGCTTTTACGCATTTTAACGATTATTGGAGAGTCTGAGGAGGCATAAAAATGGCAAGTAGTATTGTTGATATCAAAAACATGGGCGATGCACTCCGTAATACCGGATATAAGAATATCGAGAGTGCGGTTGCAGAGATCATCGATAACGCAGAGGAAGCGAACGCAAAAAATGCCTTTGTTATTCTGGGTGAGCATATTGACCCGTCCTCGGGCAGAAAAGTCATCCACGAGATTGGCTTTTTGGATGATGGTAGCGGAATGGATACGTCTACCCTCGGCACATGCTTGGGAATTGGCTTCACCACAAGAACCGGCAGGCGAGGATTGGGAAGATTTGGCGTTGGACTGCCCCAAGCATCATTGTATGCATGTCCTGAAGTGATTGTGTATTCGTGGCAAAATGGAATCCAGAATTGCCAGAGAGTATTCTTGGATATTGAAAAAGTTAAATCCGGTGAACAGACTGAAATCGCTGATCCGGTTAATGAGCAGATACCCGAAAAATATCAGCAATACATTCATTATCAAACTCCTACGAATTCCTTTGATTTTTCCAAGTCAGGAACTTTAGTCATTTGGTCAAATTGTGATAGGATTTCTCCAAAAACGCGCGGGCCATTAACAGAGCGGCTGGAGTTTGCTTTAGGACAGAAGTTTAGGCATTTCATCCATAATGGTGAGTTCAAAATCAGAATTATAGCCCACGAAAATCAAGACGCTGCTGTTGATGTAGCACCTAATGATCCTTTATTCTTGATGGAGGATAATTATGTCCTATGTAACGAGAACTGCCCTGCCCAAGTTTTCAGAGGTGTAAGGGGAGATGATTTAGAGCCCGCGTTTGAGTTATATGGCGAAGAGACTGTCTCAATCAAATATATCGATAAAAACAATAGTGTGTCATCTGCGAATGTTACCATCCGTTTTTCAAAAGTCAAGGCTAAGTTTTATGATGAGACTGCCTTTCCAACTGGTAATCCAGGCGCTTACCCATTTGGTAAATATGCCAGTAAAATGGAAGGAATCTCTGTGGTTCGTGCAAATAGAGAGATCGATTTCCGTCAATTTGATTTTTATAGCACCACTAATGAGCCGCAACACCGTTGGTGGGGATGCGAAATCATGTTTGATCCGGTGCTTGATGAAGCATTTGGCGTTGCAAACAACAAACAGTATGTTGAGTTGAAGCGGATTGAGGCCGAGGACATTGATTACGAGGAAGAAGTTCAGCCTATTTGGTGTCAACTATATGATGTCATATATAACACTATAAAGGAAATGTACCGGCTCAATGAAGAAACAAGAAGGAATACCCGGTCTTATGATGATGCCGATACACCTGCCACGAACATAATAAATTCCGTTGAAAACGAGAGTGCAAATTCTGATGAAGGCGACTCGGATATCGATGAAGAAGTAATCGACCCTGCATCAGATGAGGCGATTTCTGCAGGTAAGGAAGAACTCGCTAATCAGGGATATGAAAACCCGACAGATGAACAAGCATCACGGTTCATAAGCAATAAAGTCAATTTCGATTATGCGGATAAGGGCGAACGTGCACCTGCATTTGACTACAAATTTGTCCTGTCAACCACTATAATCACAATTAACACGAGTCATAAATTCTATACTCTACTTCTGGAAAAAATCTATCCCAATACCGAAGCTCGTACAACATTTGAATTGTTATTAGCATCACTTGTTCAGTCCATTAGAAAGACGGATACTACTCAGAAACAGGAAAACGACAAACTGGTGACGCTTTGGTATAATAGGCTGAACAACTATATTTCCGAATTAGCCAATCCGAGAAACACAAATTGAAAGGGTAGATTATGGCTATATTATTCTCCAATGAGATTTATGCAGCTATTTGTGACGAACTCAGTTCAGCGGAAGAGTCCGTTCAGATACTTACAGCATATGGGAAGACGAAAGCAGTTGCTGCTATCATTGACAAAGTCAAACCATCTATCGAAAACAAGAGAATAATGCTACGTTTCAGGCTGGATGACCTAGTTAAAGGAAGTACGGACTTTGATGTAATCGATTTTTGCAAGAGCAATGGTTGGACGGTCTATGTACGTTTCGACCTTCATGCAAAAACTTACATAGTTGACAACAAAAGAGGAATCATTGGCAGCGCAAATGCAACTAATTTCGGACTTGCATTAACTAAAACTCCGAATTACGAGATGGCCGCTCTTGTTGATATAGAGAAGGAAGATATCAATAAAATCGACAATATGTTTAATGATGCTCTACTAGTTGATGATGATTTGTGGTTGGATTTCAATGATGAGTATTCGAAATTCAAATCACAAGAGACTAATGGTGTTTCATGCCAGTGGAGCAAGAGAATAACCAACCTGTTCAAACCTCATATTAGCACACTGTTCTCCTATGAGTTCCCCGAAAAGGATCATTATTCTTCTGGTGAATTTGTTCAGTTTTTGGATATGGTTTATTCTGAGGATAAAGAGGTCCTGAGAGGTAGTCTCAGGTGGAGCCCTTCTTACTTATGGCTTATGGATCAGCTTACAGAGAAAAATGGAGAAATCTTCTTTGGCGAACTGAGCGCCAGATTACATAGCGCGTTAGTAACAGATCCAAAACCATATAGAAAAGATGTAAAACAGTTATTATCAAACTTACTACAGATGATCATTGCGATAGATATGCCAGAAATCGGAGTGGATAGACCGAATCATTCCCAGCGCATATTCTTCAAATAAGCAGGAATAAGTTTGAACCCGATTTTGCTAATACACTAATAGTGAGACTGCCTAAAACTAAAGAACGTAGGTGGCTCAGATTCTATAACTAACCCCCTGGAGATCCCACTGCCTGCGGATCTGACATAGTGTATACTTTTCGGGAATTAGTATCTCGGATAATCCCACCTGCTCCTGATTGCCACTCCATTACTCCTGAGACATCTGATTACTGAGTTCGGATTGACTCCGTACTTCTTGGCAATCTCTGCCGTCGTGTGGTATTCGCTATACATTTTTATCACGTCATCCGGATTCAGCACTTCCTGGGCTTTGGCCTTAGTTGCCGTAATACTGCTCTTTTTCAGCGCATTTACAATAGCTCGTCGACAACAGCCATACTGCTCCGCCAGCTGTATGTGGTTTTTCCATGTAGATACTTCTCGGCGATTTCGGCAATCTCTGTATCCGAGAGGATGCGCGTAATCAGCCTTCAGCTTAGCATCGCGCACATTGGCGTATTTGTTTAAGTTGAGCCGCGATAGTCCCACGATGGAGAACATAGTTCAACTCATTAAATCTTGAATAAAAGTCCTTGTTACTGCTAGTTATGCAGACAAGAGGAAATAATCCCTTTAAAGAATCATATTGCGAAGGAGGGTTTACATGAGCGATACAACGATATCTTTCACGATACAGGGCGACAACGAGGGATACGTTACTTTTACTTGCCCGTATTGTAATTCGGACTTCAAATTGCAGGCGGGAGAATATCAGAACGAAGAAGAACCCTTCCCTGATTTGTTTTGCCCGTACTGCGGACTATCAAAAGAGAAAACTGGCTTCTATTCTGAGGATGTCCTTGAGAAGGCCCGTGAACTGGCTACAAATTATGCGATTGAGGAACTCAACAAAGCATTCGGGAAAATGGCGAGATCAGTCAATCGGAAAAAGGGTATCATCAAGATGACCTATAAACCGCTCAAAAAGGTGAATGTACGAGAACTGAAGGAGAATGATACTCAGGAGGTTGAATTTCAGTGCGGTAATTGTAACCACCATACCAAAGTACTATACTGCGCTGGTGCTTCTAAGATTTTCTGTCCATACTGTGGGGTAGATATATGAGTACTTATACTGAATTGAGAAGAATTAGTTTGGATTTTCGCAGATTGTCGAGCAATTTTCTAAATTCCACCGACGATACTGCTGCAACTATGATCCAACGGTTCAAGAAATATATTGACGACACGCCTTTCATTGCTGGAATAATTTCCGATACAATTGGCGAAGTAGATTATGATTGGCAGAACTGTTTCAGACAAAGTGATCATAGCGGCTGGCATGAAGTCGATGTACCAGTAGATGAAGCCTGCCATGTCAAAGCGATGTACGACTATCTTGACCATATCATTAGCAATGGATCGAACGTACTTGGCATTGCATTAAATTACGCTCATTCACAGAAAAAATTCGATGAAATCATCCAGCATTTTCTTGATATCGCTTTTAAGCCATTGATCGATTTCATAAACGATGCTATTTCCAAAGAAATGATCCTCATGGAAGAACAAAAGCCGTCCGGCCTTACTCAGAACATCGGCGCTGTCTATGGTACTGTAAATCAGCAAGGAGGTGGCACGATTAATAATGAGACCACAGTACTTGCGGGAAACGCGGAACAGATTGCTGAAATTGAAGGATTGATCGAAAAGATTCTTCCTCTCTTGGATGATATCCCTGACATTCCAGAAGATGCCACAGATGACGTTAAGGATGATTTGGAGTCCGTGAAAGAGCAAATCAACACGCCAGCACCGAAAAAGAAAAGACTACAAAAGGCCGTTGACGGAATAAAGAAATTCTTCGGCGACTTTTCCCCTCAGCTTGCCGCTGCACTCGCTGCCCATGCAATTACTACGGCAGATTGGAACGCTATGATTACTGCTATTGAGAGCGTGATATCTTCATTATAACGCAGTTTGACAAAGCGTCCCAAATGTGGTGCAGTATAAGTGTGGCTTAGTTTTGCCGTCCCCGTTCTCCATGCTGACGTGCAAACACAAAACACCACTAAAATCATAGATTTTAGTGGTGTTTTTCATAAAAAAGCGCAAAAGCTTTATGGTAAGGTCAAAAAACTTGCGGCGCGCCAAAGCACGATGAAAGGAGACGAACGTATGGCCTACAGCGAGCTGATCAAAAACTTTGAACGCATTCGGGACTATATGCGCGAATTCTATGTGTACGGTTTTAAAAGCCGCGATGAGTTCACGAAGAAAAGCGCCCGCTCCTATGATGACGAGCGCCGCCGCGTTGAAAGCTGGCTGGGTGATTATATGCGTTTTCGGCAGACCGCTGACGGCAAAAAGGTCTTTCTCTCCATCGACAGCCGTATTTCTCATCACAATCCGCTCTACAAGGCATGGAAAGCGAAAAGCTTTACCGATGGGGATATCACGCTTCATTTTCTGATCTTCGATGTTTTATCCGGTCCGGATATCGCGCTGCCGCTCAGCGGCATCATGGATGAAATTGACCGGCGGCTTTCGTGCTTTGACGAGCCGAAAACATTCGATGCATCCACCGTCCGCAAAAAACTGAAGGAATACGCCGAGCAGGGCCTTATCTGTACAGATCGTTCCGCAAAAACATTGCTGTACCGCCGTGCGGCCACGGCTCAGCCTGCCTGTACAGATGCGCTTGACTTTTTTTCCGAGGTCGCCCCCTGCGGCGTGATCGGTTCTTTTTTGCTGGATAAAGCCGATTCCCATGAGGAACACTTTGTGTTCAAGCATCACTATATCACCGGGGCGCTGGACAGTGAGATTTTGTACAGATTGTTTGAGGCGATGCACAGAAAACAGTCCGTCCAAATCGAAACCGTCAACCGGCGCAGGGAGCGCACCGCCGCGCAGAAGGTTGTTCCCCTGCGCATTTTTATCAGTGTGCAGAGCGGCCGCCAGTATCTGATGGCTTATGCTCCGCGGAACAAACGGATCGGCTCCATCCGGCTTGATAATATTCTGTCGGTCCAGACGGCGGGAAATTGCGAAAGCTACGATACATACCGGCAGAAGCTTGACCAAATGCAGAAGCATATTTGGGGCGTCAGTACCGAAGGGGGATGCGCGCGGCTGGAGCAGGTGGAGTTTACCGTGCGGTATGATGACGGTGAAGCGTATATCCACCGCCGTCTGGAACGGGAAAAGCGCTGCGGACAGGTCGAGCGTGTCGACGCTCACACCAGCCGCTTTTCCGCCGACGTCTATGACGCGGGCGAGCTGGTGCCGTGGATCCGTACCTTTATCTGCCGCATTGTCAGCATTCATTTTTCCAATCAGGAGCTGGCGGCGCAGTTCAAAAGGGACATCGACGCGATGGCTCGCTTGTACGGGCTGAACGGAGGCGATGAAGCATGATTTTCAGCGAGCTTTACGGCGCTTACTACAACACAGTCGCGGCCGTTCTGCGCAAAGCGGTTCAGCGCCCGCTCACGAAGGAAGATCTGCGAACGGTTATCGAGCGCTGTGCGTTTTCAGAGAGCGTTTTATCCATCGAACCGGCGCTCACGAGCGAAAAATGGCAGCTGCTCCGGCCGGACGGCACAACGCCCCTCCTCCATCCGCCGACCATGCCGCTTACGGTGCTGCAAAAGCGGTGGCTGAAGGCAATTTCTCTTGACCCGCGCATCCGCCTGTTTGATTTTGACAGTTCCGGCCTTGAGGATGTGCCGCCGCTGTTCACGCCGGACGACATTTACATTTTTGACCGGTATGCGGACGGCGACCCATTTGAAGATGAGGTATACATACAAATCTTCCATCGGATACTGGACGCGATCAAAAAGCGGTATCCGCTCAGTATTGATGTAAAAAACCGCCGGGAGGCCCGCACACATCTGAACGTCATGCCGGAATATCTGGAGTATTCCGAAAAGGACGACAAGTTCCGCCTGGTCGCCTCCGGCTGCCGGTACGGAAAAACCATCAATCTTGGGCGGATTTTGTCCTGTAAGCCCTTTCGGGGAGAACGGTACGGGCGCCAAAGCATCTGTGCCGCCGCAAACAAACGCGTTGTGATCGAGCTGTATGACGGACGCAATGCCCTGGAACGGGTGCTGCTTCACTTTGCGCACTTTGAAAAAGAGGCGCAGCGGCTGGACGAAAAGCACTACCGCGTCACGATCAACTACCGGCAGGACGACGAGACAGAACTGGTGATTCGGGTGCTTTCTTTCGGCCCGTTTATTAAGGTAACTGAGCCGGAACGCTTTGTGGGACTGATCAAAAAACGGCTGGAAATGCAAAAAAGCTGCGGACTCTTTTGAGTTCGCAGCTTTTTTTCCGTGATAAGGCAGGAAAATTTTAGTATTCTATGGATGCAAGATGACCTTTGCGGGTGTTTGAATGTTCTTTCACCGCGGTGCGCGAGGAGGTTCCAAAGCGTATGCCGGTCAGGCTTGCGCGTGGCAGCCGCGAAAGCGGCGGGGTTCAACTCCCCTTTATATCGCAGGTTCGAATCCTGCCTTACATCCGTCAGGATGTATGCCAGTTGGTTTGGTCGCCGCGGGAAGCGGCAAGCAGGCGTACCTTCGGGTACGGATGAAAACAGGATTCGTTATCCGGTCAGAAATGCGCAGTGCATCTTTGGATGCAGCAAGCATTGCGGGCAATGCTTACCGGGCCCTGTCTGAAAACGGATACCGTGCAAAGGGCCAAACGGCCAGGAAGCAATTCTCCGCCGGTTGGCGCCATGCGCTGAAGGGTTCAGCCGCCGGGCAGGCATGGATGACGAATCACGAATTTAGACCCGAGGAGGTTTTTTATATGAAAAAGGTTATTATCAATGAGAATCAGAAGGGTTTCCTGTTTCATAACGGACGGTTTGTAAAGCTTCTGGGCGCAGGAAAGTATCCGTTGTTCGGCGCCCGGGAAATTGAGATCGTCTCTTTGAAGGAGCCTCTCATATCTGCAAAATGCGAACTGGACACCCTTCTCGCAAACAGCGAGGTCGCAAAACTGACCTCTGTCTGCGAAGTTGCGGACCAGCAGCTGGCGCTTCACTACACAAGCGGAAAATTCGACGGAGTGCTCCGCCGCGGCAAATACGCCTTCTGGTCTGTGCTGGAGCGTCACGAGTACCAGCTTGTGGATATCTCCACGCCCGAGGTTGCGGAGGATGTGCCGCAGTACATATTCGCAAAGCTTCCCACCACGGTTTATACAAAAGTGGAGGTGGCCCAGTATCAGAAAGCACGGCTGTACTTTGACCAGAAGTTGATCCGCATTTTGGACGCCGGCACCTATTACTTCTGGAAAAACAATATCCGGGTAGACGTGAACCTTGTGGACACGCGGCTCACCCGGATGGAGATCACCGGGCAGGAGATCATGACGCAGGATAAGGTCGGCCTTCGCATCAATTTTGTGTGCAATTACCGCATCACGGATTATGTGAAGATACTCACCGAAATCGACGACTATGCCGGGCAAATGCACGTTGCGGCGCAGCTCGCTCTTCGGGACTTTGTAGGGAAGCAAAAGCTGGACGACATTCTGGCGAATAAAGACGAGCTGTCAAGGTATGCCTTTGAGCGCCTTAAGGCAAAAGAAAACGAGTTCTTCGTGGAAATTATCGACGCGGGCGTGAAGGATATCATTCTTCCCGGCGAGATCCGCGACATCATGAATACAGTGCTGATCGCGGAAAAGCGGGCACAGGCCAACGTCATCACCCGCCGGGAAGAGGTCGCCTCCACCCGCTCGCTGCTCAACACCGCAAAGCTGATGGAGGAAAACCCGACGCTCTACAGGCTCAAGGAGCTGGAGCACATTGAGCGCATCTGCGAGAATGTGGGCAATATCAACTTAAACGGAAACGGAGACGTTCTCTCTCAGCTTATGGGCCTGATGCATCCGGGAACAGCCTCCTGATATCCGGAGCCGGAGCGGTGAAAGCCGCATGTTCCGGCCCCGTCGGAAAGGGGATCACCATTGTGATCGAAGTAAAGGGAAATTTCAATACCGCGCTGTGCTATACGCCGGCGCTGGACGGAAAAGCAGAGGAGCAGATCCGCCTGGTCTGCGACGAAGAAGCGTTTCGGGACAGCAAAATCCGCATCATGCCGGACGTTCACGCGGGAAAAGGCTGTACCATCGGGACGACCATGACCATTACGGATAAGGTGGTTCCCGGTATGGTGGGTGTGGATATCGGCTGCGGCATGGAAACCGTCAGGATCGCACAACGGGAGATCGATTCTGAAAAGCTGGATGCGCTGATCCGCAGCGCGATCCCCTGCGGACGGGAAGTGCGCAGGGCCTCCCACGAATACTGCTCGTCCATCGACTTGAGCGCGCTTCGCTGCGCGCCTTACGTCAATCTGGAGCGGGCGAAAAAAAGCATCGGCACGCTGGGCGGCGGCAACCATTTTATCGAGGCGGATCGTTCCGATACGGGCGATATTTATATCGTCGTTCATTCCGGCAGCCGCCATCTGGGCGTTGAGGTCGCCGATTACTATCAGGAACAGGGCCGAATGGCATTGTGGGGCGGCGCACGCTACCAGATCGGGCAGCTCATCGAAACGCTCAAGTCGGAGGGACGCTTTCAGGAGATCCAGCCCGCAGTAACCGCCCTCAAAAAAGAGCATAAAATCAGCATACCGAAAGACCTGGCCTATGTGGAGGGCAAGCTTTTCGAGGATTATATCCATGATATGCGCATTGTGCAGCGCTTCGCTGTGTTGAACCGCAAAGCGATGATGGATGTGATCCTTTCCGGTATGGGATTTACAAAAGCAGACGAATTCACGACCATTCACAACTATATCGACACGGACGCGATGATCCTGCGCAAAGGCTCGGTTTCTGCCAAGAAGGGCGAAAAGCTGCTCATTCCCATCAATATGCGGGACGGCAGCCTTATCTGTATCGGAAAAGGAAACCCGGAGTGGAACTGCTCCGCCCCTCATGGGGCCGGGCGGCTCATGAGCCGGAGAGCGGCGTTTTCCACGCTTTCCATGGAACAGTACCGGAAGGAAATGAAGGGCATTTACTCCACCTGTGTTGTTCCGGATACGTTGGATGAATCCCCTATGGCCTATAAGAGCATGGAGGAAATCATCGCGCAGATCGAACCCACGGCGCAAATCGCAGAGCGTGTCAAACCTGTTTATAACTTTAAGGCGGCAGAATGATGAAAACACCTGTTTGTTTGACTTTCCCTGTAAAGACAGGCAGCCTGTAAGAAAGCGGTGCCCTGACGGTTCTTACAGGCTGCCCGAACTGTCGGGGAGTGATTTAATTGAAAAGAACACGGGCTTATTACCGGCGGCAGAGAAACCGGGCCATTGAAAGAAAGCTGGGGATCCTGCGCAGGCTTGGCGGAGAGGAGTATGTATATGCCTGGACGCGGGGTGCATACGGCCGTCTCGCCAAAGGAAAAATCCACTGTTCCTGCCCCATGTGCCGGGCAAAATCCCGTGATGAGCACAGCCATAGGGACAAAAAGGCTTTTTTATCCGCCAAACAGCAAATGGATGCGTGACACACACGCCGAAAGGAGGAGCACCGGATGAAAGATACAATACAAAAAGAACTGGCTCAAATTGAACAAACACAAAATGTGCGGATCTTGCTGGCGGTCGAATCCGGCAGCCGGGCATGGGGCTTTGCCTCTCCGGACAGCGACTATGATGTACGGTTCATCTACGTCCGCCCGAAAGATGCGTATTTGCGGCTTCAAAAACACCGTGATGTGATCGAATTGCCGATCAACGACGCGCTGGATATCAACGGGTGGGACCTCACCAAGACGCTGCGGCTTCTGCATAAGTCCAACCCAACGCTGTTTGAATGGGGTGCCTCCCCCATTGTATATTTAGAAACAGATTTTGCGGCACGGTTTAAATCTGTTATGGGGCGATATTTTTCTTCGAAGAGAGGGCTGTATCACTATATCCATATGGCGGCCGGCAACTACCGCGAATACATCAAAGGCGATATGATAAAGGCAAAGAAATATTTTTATGTCCTGCGCCCGGTCCTCGCCTGCCGGTGGATCCTTGACAAAGGCTCCCCGCCGCCCATGCTGTTTTCCGAACTGATGGAGAGCGGGCTTGCACCGGAATTGAAACCGGAAGTCGAGCGTCTGCTCGAACTCAAGGTGAATTCCCCTGAAATCAGGATGATTCCGCAGATCAGGACGCTCAACGAATATCTCAGTTCCAGCATAGCAGAAATCGAACAAAAAATCGCGCGTCTTCCCAATGAGCGGGAAATCGGCTGGGAAGAGCTGAACGAACTGTTCCTGTCGCAGCTTATATAGTTTGCAGCAGCGCTTTCTTTAGCCTAAGCCAATTTGTTTTCAATGCGGCGGGCAAAACATGTACCGTTATTCCAATTAAAACAGCGGCCGGAGCAAAATGCTCCGGCCGCTGTTTTTGCAATATCAAGCAGTATTTTCCGTCATCCAACGGCCTATTCCCGGCCCTCCTGTAATGCAGGCCGTATTCGAGGCCCTGCGGGTTTGCGCCCATGCAGACGGCCATGGCCTTTTTCTTCCTGCTGACGCCGCCCGGAATTTCAAAGCATTTTTTGCTCCACCGAATGGAGCCGTTCAGCCTACGTTCCCTGTCTCACGGTATTCGCGCCAAACATTTTCAAAGAAATCATCATCCTTCGGAATGGGGCGGACGGGACGCCATTCAAACACACATGCACCGTCCCGGTACAGCATCTCCTGCACCCGGCCGCCCCGGCTTCCGTCATCCAGCACAAAGGTAAAGGCGTCAGGCAGCTGTGCATAAGGCTTTTTGCCCGCAGGGTCTGTATACAGGGCGCTGCCCCGGCTTTTTCCTCCCTGCTGCATATAATCCAGCATAGCCGCCAGATAGGCATACTGGCTGATGAGCATATCGCGCAGACGGTAGACCCAGCGCAGCTCTGCGGCCTCCGAGGCCGTGACGTTCCGCTCAAAGGAGGCAAGCTGAGCCTTCACCTCCGCCAGATAAACGGCGATCGCCCCGCCGTCACGAATGGCCGCGCCGCATTCGCTCATGCGCCGGGCCGCCTGTGCCCATAATGCACGCACATTGCCCTGCGGCTGCAGGGCGCGGCGCGCCAGCGCGCCCATCTGCTCCAGCGCCTGTGCCGCTGCCTGCTCGAATCCCTCTTCCGGCGCGCCGCCGCGCTTTGCGGCAATATACTGCGCCGCGCGGGTGCTTCCCACCTGGCCCGCGTTCAGCGCCGTGCCTCCGGGCCGGTACACGCCATGGCTGGCACTCGCTTCGCCCACGGCAAAAAGCCCTGCTACATTCGTCTGCCACCAGCAGTCGATGGCGAGGCCGCCGTTATTGTGTTGCGCGCACAGCGAGATCTCAAGAGGCTCACGGGCAAGGTCCACGCCTTTGTCCCGGTAAAATTCCACGGCCGGAGCGTTCATGTGGCCAAGACGCTCGACGGGCGTGCCGAAGCACGCACCCGCCCGGGTCAGATAATCGCGCGCCTCCGGCTCCAGTTCATCATAAGAAAACGCGCCGCCCACAGGGTTCCGGCGGTAATCCAGATACACCCGCCGCCCCTTGCAGCGTTCCAGATAGACCAGAACGTCGATGATGGAGCTTCCCCCCGCCACCTTCCGCACATCGAACGGCCACTGATACCCCTTCAGAAACAGTTTGCTGAGCATCTCGGCAGGTGTTTTAAAAAAGTCCATCAGGAATTCCCGCTCGTCCGAGCCGTCTTCCGCGGCGGAATAGACGCGGGGAAGCACCTGCATGTAGGTCCCCGATACGTTCCACCGCGGCTTTACCGACGCCAGACCATATTGCCACTCGGTCAGGTTTTTTCCTTTCACCCCGGCCTCCAGCGCAAGGCCTGTGGCCCCGTAATGTCCGGCGGGATACACACTGTCAGCGTACATACCGGCCGGGCCTCCGGTAGCGTATACAATGTTTTTGCATTGTATCAGGACGAAACGGTCTGTTTCCTCCCGCGCGGCGGTATCCAGGCAGAGCAGGCCGTACGCCGTATGGCCGTCGCTGAGGATGCGGATGACCTGAAGATGGTCCAGCATAGGAATCCCCTTGGCCTGCACGGCCTGCTCCAGGCACTCGGTCATCTGCCTGCTGGTGTATGGGCCTACGCTGGTGGCACGCCTGCGCGGGTCGTGATCTGTTTTGTAGCCGATGTACTCTCCGTAACGGTTGCGCGGGAACGGAACGCCCAGTTCCACAAGCTTCAGAAAGCTCTGGGCGGAAAGCGCAGCCTCGCACAAAGCGATATCGCCGTCCACACACTGCCCTGAGAACAGCGTTTCAGCCATTTCCCGCACACTGTCGCCCTCCGGGCCGGAAAGTGTAAGCTTATAATAGGTCTGCTTGTCGCTGCCTGTATTCCGACTGGTTCCGGCAAGGCGGTTCTCCGTCACAATGAGGATATCCCGCTGGCCCAGCTGCCACAGCCGGTCAGCAGCATTGTAGCCTGCGGTGCCTGTTCCCACGACGGCCGTGTTGCATCGGCAGAGCCGGGCCGAGAAGCCCCCGGCGGAAAAGCGTTCCTCCAACATGGCGCATCCTCCTTACAGGCGTTTGATGTGAAAACCGCCGTCCACATCGATATAGTTGCCCGTTGTATACAGGAATTTATCGCTGCACAGCGCGCTCACGGCATTGGCCACATCCTGCGGAGTGCCCCAGCGGGCGATGGGAAACATTCCGTCCCCGATCATCTTATCATATTTGTCCTGCACGGCGCTCGTCATATCGGTGGCGATGACGCCCGGGCGCACTTCGTGTACCAGAATGCCCTCCTGTGCCAGGCGGTCGGCGTACAGGGTCGTCAGCATGGAGACGCCTGCCTTTGATACACAATACTCGCCGCGATTGACGGAGGATACCACCGAACTGCAGCTGGAGACGTTCACAATAACGCCCTTCCGGCCATCCAGCGGCGCCTGACGGATCATCTGCTTCGCTACGGCCTGCGTCAGGAACATGTTCCCCTTGGTGTTGACGCCCAAAACATAATCAAAGCTCTCCTCCGACATTTCCAGCAGGTCCGCGCGTACACGGGGCGCCACACCGGCGTTGTTCACCAGGGCGTCCACACGGCCGAAGGCGGTGAGCGCCGCATCCAGTATCCTGAGCCTGTCGTCGTGGTCGCCGATATTCGCCTGTACATAAGCGCAGCAGACGCCCTGTTTTTGCAGCGCATCCACGGCCGCCTGGTTTTTCTCCTGCGGGCCGGTGGCCACCATCACGATATTGTAGCCGTCCAGGCCCAGCTGCCGGGCGATTGCAAACCCGATGCCCCGGCTGGAGCCTGTCACGATCGCTGTCTTTTTCATCTTTTCTTCTCCTTTTCCCCTGCCCGGGCCGCTCACGGTTTTACAATAACCTTAATGCTGTTGCTGCCGCGGTCCAGCGCAGTATTCAACGCCTGCTGCAGCTGCTCGAGCGGGAAAGTATGTGTGACGAATTTTTCCAAGGGCAGATCCCGCGCCGCCGCAATGGCGATGGGGAAATCCCAGCAGTAGCCCTGGGCGCCCTGAATGCGTATTTCATGCGTTACCAGGCGGCTCGCCGGGAACGTGACCTGAGGTTTTTCGTAGATTCCCACGACCGTGGCCGTACCGTTGCGCCGCAGTGTCATGATCGCCTGCAAAAAGCAGCTTTCGCGGCCCACACATTCAAAACTTTTATCCACACCTTTTCCGCCCGTCAGACGGGCCACTTCCTGCTCCAAGTCCGCTTTGCTGCTGTTTATTGCAATGGTGGCTCCCACCTGCAGGGCCATCTCCAAACGGCTGTCGGAAAAATCTGCGATGATGACTTGCGCCGCACCGCTGCGGCGGCACATTGCCGCCACCATCATGCCGATGGCGCCCGCGCCGATGATAAGCACCGTCTCCCCAAGCGCTACCTGCGCCCGGCGTACCGCGTGAGTCGCCACGGACAGCGGTTCAATCAGCGCCCCTGTCTCGTAAGTGAGATATTCGGGCAGCTCATAAACATAAGGAGCTTTTACCACCACATAATCCGCCATCGCTCCATCGCCGTTGCGGTAGGTGAAGCTGATATGCTCACAGTAGCCGTAGTCCCCGTGGCGGCAGGCATCGCACTTGCCGCACACAATACACGGCTCCACCGTGACACGCTGTCCCACGCGCACATTGTCCACACCGCTGCCTACGGCCGTGACGTCGCCGGAAAATTCATGCCCGATGGTCACCGGAAGCGGAGCGGAAGGATGCAGCCCTCTTGCGATGTGCAGATCACTGCCGCAGATGGCGCTGGCACGCACTCTCACAAGCACTTCGTCATCAGCCAATGCGTGGATCTCCCGTTCCAGAAAACGCACTTTAAAGGGTTCGTAAACCTCCCCCACTCGGTTGCGGATGGTATCCATGTCAAATCCTCCTTCAGCAGGCGGGGCTTATTTGCGGTGCTCGCGCGCCACTGCCTCTGCATTGTACTTCTTAAACATTGGCCCGTACAGGGCGCTGTCCTTGATGACACAGCCCGTACGGCCGTGATCCCGCATGATCTGGGTGCACATACTGCATGTAACGCAGCATTTTCCGGGGTCCATGGCCCCGGTGGTCATCAGGTCATGAGGCGCATCGGGATAGGCAAAACTTTCCCGTCCAAGCCCCACAAAGCTGCAGCTTCCGTCGGCCAGGTTGGCCGCGCCTGCATAGGGCAGGAACTGGCGCAGCCAGGTGTAGCCGTTGCCCACCACGGGCACGCTGCCCGCGGCCTGTTGGACCGTGCGGGTGAATGCAAACAGCCGCGCCATACTCTCCAGCGGATGCTCTTCCGGCGTGGGGATGCCATAGCTGGATTTGTCAAACGGCCGCGTCACCTGCGGGTAGATATAATAAGGGTTTCCGCCGCTGTTGGACAGAAGGTCCACACCGTTTTCCACCATCATCTTCACCAACGCCACCGGCTCCGTGGGGTCGAATTTCCACATGTCCTCGCGGTCGCACCCGAAGCCATAGGGGTACGGATGCGCGTCGAACACATTGAAGCGGCAGGCCACGATGAAGTCATCACCCACAGCTTCGCGCACAGCCCGGATGGTCTGGCGCAAAAAACGGGTGCGGTTCTCAAAGCTTCCGCCGTATTTTCCCCCGCGGGTATGGCTCGCCAGCAGTTCACTCAGCAGATAACGGTGACAGCTTTTGATGTCCACACCGTCAAAGCCGACCTCCCGTGCCAGCAGCGCGCTCTGTACATACCGCTCCGTGAGCGCGTCGAGGTACATGTCTGTGACCACAACTTCCCCGCCTTTATCCAGAAGCGGGTCATGCTGCGGAACCAGCGGACGGGCAATGTGTCCTTCCGGGCGGCTGTAACGGCCCGAATGGGTCAGCTGCAGGATATTCACCGGCTTGTGCTCCGCACCGTTCTTCTGCGCCGCCGCAGCGTTGGTCTTTTGCAGAAGCGCCGCAAATTTGCTGCGGTTGGACGCCGTGAGCATCATCTGCAGTTCGTTGGCGCGCCCCTCCGGCACCACGGCGCAGGCTTCCCACCAAAGCAGGCCCGCGCCGCCCGACGCAAAACGCAGATAGCGCCGCTCAACAAGCTCGCTTGGCGAGCCGTCGGTATTGGAATCGCAGCCTTCCATCGGCAGGACGGCCATGGAATTGGGCGCGGTGCGTCCGCCTACCTTTCTGGGCTGGAACAGCGGGCTCAGATCATCCCGGAACGAGAGGCCGGCCCCAAGTTCCTGCGCTTTGGCCTTTACCGCTTCCAGCGTTTTAAAATCAAATTTTTCATGTGCTGCCATATTGTATGGTTAGCCCCTTTCACAATAGGGCGGGGCCGTTACAGCCCCGCCTTCGTCTTAAAAAATGCTTGCAGATAAAACAGTCCCTCCCGCGCCAATTCGTCCGGCTCTGAGTGCACCTGCACCCAACTGGAATCCAGACCGCCCAGCGCAAAGGTCTCCATCGTGATATGCCCTCCGTAGCCGTAACGCACCAACAGACCTAATAAGTCCTCCCAGGGGATTACTCCCTGTCCGGGCGCGCCGCGGTTGTTCGCGCAGGCATGAAAATGGTTCACTTTTCCCGCCTGCAGCACCTGCTCCAGCGCTGCGCAGAGGTCCCGTTCCTCCAAGCAGGCGTGATATGTGTCGAAGTGGACGCCCACATTGGGCGCGTCCACTTCTTCCACCATGCGCAGCACCTGCCCGGCAGTATTGGCAACGCTGGTGCGGTAGCGATTCAGCGGCTCAACAGAGAGTACCACGCCGTAATGTTCCGCACGGCGGGCCAATTCCCGCAGCCCATCGACAGCCAGCATCCACTCCCGTTTCTTCTCGTCGGGTGAAAGCCAGTGGCGCTTTCCGCCGCCAGTGTACAGCGGGCCCGCCAGAATGCCTGCGCCCAGCTGCCCGGCTGTTTCAAGACAGGTCGTCAGATAATCCATTGTGGATGCGCGCACGGCGGAGTCAAAGCTGGAAAGATCCCGGCCCGGGCCCAAAGCCGCACACAATGAAACAGCCAGCCCTGTGTTCCGGATCTCATCCGCCAGCGCGGACGGCACCTGTGGCTGCGTCATGGGCAGCTCCACTGCCGTAAAGCCCATGCGGGCAACCTTTTCGGGCAGACCCAGGCATTCCTCGGACAAACCTGCGCACCAGTTCCACAAATTGATTCCCAGCGGGTTCACGCAAATGTCCTCCTATCGGGTGGAACGGCGCACAATCAGATCCACACCCAGTACATTTCGCACGGGCGGAGGCAGTTCGCCGTTCTTTTCTTTATAACGAATCTGATGGATCAGGTTTTTTGCGGCCACAGCCCCCATGTCATACAAAGGCTGTGCTACCGTGGACAGCGGCGGTTCCACCATCGACGAAAGGCTTACATTGTCAAAACCCAGCACCGAAACATCTTCCGGAATGCGCACTCCCATATCGTGAAGCGCATGCATCACCACAAAGGCCTTCGGGTCACTGGTGGTAAAAATGGCGTCCGGCGGCTGCGGCAGGCGCATCACTTCCTGCGTAAGACGGTAAAAACTGTCCACGCCGCTGGATTCCCGCATCACCAGAGCCTCCTCATAGGGGAGCCCTGCGTCGGAAAGCGCCTGGCAGTATCCGCGATAACGTTCACGGTAAAAATAAAGTTCTTCCCTGCCATAGGCCAAGGCAATGCGCCTGTGCCCAGTGTGTACCAGGTACTGCACCGCATCGTAGGCGGCCTGGAAACTGTCTACGGCTACAGTATCAAGCACATTGATATCCCGCTCCTCAAAACGGTTCACCAGTACCAGCGGGAATCCCTCGACCCGCAAAGCGCGGATGTGATCGGCCTCCCCAATGTTGGAACACACAACGAAGCCGTCAATCCAGCGTGTTTTCATCTTTTCTATGTATGCTTTTTCCACTGCCGCATCCTCATCGGTGTTGCACAGCACCACCGTGAAACCGTTACGGCGCGCCACATCCTCCACGCCCCGGGCGATCTCCGGAAAAATCAGGTTCTGTATTGAAGGCACCATGAGGCATATCGTATTGCTGCGGCCCATTTTCAGGCTTTTGGCCAGTACATTGGGACGGTAATTGGTCTTTTGCACCGCCTCCATCACTTTCTGCCGGGTAGTCTCATTCACATAGCTTTTGCCATTGAGTACCCGAGACACCGTGCTGGCGGAAACTCCCGCCAATGTTGCCACATGCTTGATATTCGTCATAGTACGCCCTCCTTGTGGTATGCCGTGATTCCTCTATCCCGGCAGCGGATTCAGTCCCGCTCCCAATACACAGTAGCGCCGCGGTGGGCGGAGGTGCATTCCTTACGGTACAGCCTCAGCCAGCCGGTGGCGGGTTTCACCACAGGTTTCCACAGGGCCTTGCGGGCGTTGAATTCCTCGTCGCTTACTTCCACAGTCAGCGTGCGCGCCTCGATATCGATATGCACCATATCACCGTTGCGGAGCAGCGCAAGGTTCCCTCCTTCGTAGGCCTCCGGGCTGACGTGGCCGATGGCCAGGCCGCCAGTCGCACCAGAAAAACGCCCGTCGGACACAAGAGCGATCCTGCTGCCCAAGCCCTTGCCCAGCACAGCCGCCATGAATGTCTCCATATGTGGCATGCCCGGGCTGCCTTTAGGGCCTTCGTAACGAATGACGACTACGTCCCCCGCCACGATCTCATCGCGCAGGATAGCATGCCAAGCATCGTCCTGCGAATCGTAGCACTTGGCCGGGCCGCTGAATTTCCAGGCAGCAGGGTCTACTGCGCTGAACTTTACGATGGCGCTGTCCGTACCGATGTTCCCGTGCAGGACGGCAAGGCCGCCCTGCTCGTGGATCGGGTTCTCTACCGTGTGGATAACCTCGGTATTTTTATTCTCAGCCAAAGCCGCTTTGTCGGCGATAGTGCCGAACATGCCCTTGGCAGAGGCATCAATTTTGCCGGCCTTCGCCAGCTCCTTCACCACGGCACCCAGGCCGCCTGCGGCCTCAAACTCCTCCATGGTATAGGTGGGGTGGTTCGGATAAATGGTGCTGATGACCGGCACCTGACGGCTGATGGCATCAAAGGTCTCCGGTGTGATATCACAGCCCACCTGACGTGCCAGCGCAGGGATGTGCAGCACACTGTTGGTGCTTCCGCCCGTGGCCATCATATAGCGCACCACATTTTCAAAGCTTTCCTGCCCGATGATGTCGCTGGGGCGCACTTTATTCTTCCACGCCTCCATCACCTGACGCGCTGCAGCGCGGGCCAACTCGTGCCAACGGGGCGTCTGGCTCCGGCAGCTTGCCGTGCCATGGGGGGTAAAGCCCAGCACTTCGGCCATGGCACACATCGTGTTAGCTGTGCCCATAAAGGGGCAGGCGCCCGGTGTGGGGCAAGCGTTCCGCACGATTCCCTTATAGTCCTCTTCGCTCATATCGCCCGCAATGTAGGCGGCATATGCCTGCTTGGTGTGTGTGAGTGTGAGCATGCGGCCTTTGTAACGGCCCGCAGCCATATAACCGCCGGTAAACATCACTGTCGGGATATTGACGCGCAGCGCACCCATAAGCATACCGGGTACAACCTTGTCACAGGTGGCCATAATGACCATACCTTCCAGCATGTTCAGCTCCGCAACCGTCTCCACCTCTGTGGAGACCATGTCCCGGGCAGGCAGTGTATAGCGGTCGCCCGGGGTATTGCTGCAGATACCGTCGCAGATACCCGTGATGGGCAGTTCCAACGCAAGACCCCCGGCCCGATAGATTTCTTCCTTCATCTCAGCGATAACGTCCTTGAACGGAAAATGGCCGGGATTCATCTCGTTCCATGAATTCACAAGGCCGATGATGGGGCGTTTGGCGTCTTCTTCCGCTATTCCCATAGCATATAGCAGCGTATTGCGGTGGTCCAGTGATTCTTCATTCCACTCTCGAATCATGGTAGATCCTTCCTTTATTATATCACATTGAAAAGCGTCCGTAAGGGGTCACTTCTGCATTAAATGAATGGCGAAGCCGCCGATCTGCTCCTTTGCATAGATTACCAGCACCCGTCCATCCGAAAAATGCTTTATGCTCTCCTCGTCAAAGGAAAAGCCCTTTTCTTCCAGGTAGCGGCGGGCCGCGGGCAGGTCGGCCGTGGCCAGTGCAAGATGTCCGTGCTCGCCCCGCCCGGGTTTTTTCATCCATTCGATCTGTGTACCTGTAAACCGTGCATCCGCACTTTCCTTGGCCGGGTTCACAGCCAATTGAAACAAAAGCTCAAATTTGTGTGCGCATTCAGCAGCCTGTGCCTCATCCGCACAGTTCACACCTATGTGCACCAGTTCAAAATCAGGAGTATATGCCATTTCTCAGCCTCCCAGATACGCTTTGCGCACCGCGTCCGAACGCAGGAGTTCATCGCCCGCGCCAGAGAGATTGATCTTCCCGTTCTCCAGAACATAAGCGTAATCGCAAATCCCCAGCGCCTTGCGCGCGTTCTGTTCCACCAGCAGCACTGTAATGCCTGAGTCGCGGATCTGCCGGATCAAATCGTAGATCTGGTTTACAATGATAGGCGCAAGGCCCATGGATGGCTCATCCAGCAGAAGGATCTTAGGCCGGCTCATCAAACCGCGTGCCACCGCCAGCATCTGCTGTTCGCCGCCGGAGAGCGTGCCCGCATACTGGTTTTTGCGTTCTTCCAGAATGGGAAACAGCTTATACTGATCCTGCAGATCTTTTTCCAATTCCTTGCCTTTAAACAGATATCCGCCCACCAGCAGATTATCCCGGATGGTCAGGCCGGAAAAAGTCTTGCGGCCCTCCGGCACATGCACAATCCCTTTTGCCACGATTTTGTTCGGTTTTTTCGGCAGCGGTTCGCCCAAAAACTCCACCCTGCCGTTCAACGGCTTCACAAGGCCGGAAATGGTGCGCAGCAGCGTACTCTTTCCGGCGCCGTTCGCGCCGATGATGGAGACGATCTGCCCCTGCTCGACCTGAATGCTTACGCCGCGCAGCGCTTCCACATGCCCATAGCTAACCGAAAGGTCCGTCACTTTCAGCATCGGTTCCATTGTCATTCCTCCTTGCCCAGATAGGCCTCGATGACCTCGGGGTTATGCTGCACCTCGGCAGGGGTGCCCACCGCGATGGTCTTGCCGAAATTCTGCACGTGGATGATGTCTGAAATGCTCATGACCAGCTCCAGGCGGTGTTCGATCAGCAGGATACCAAAACCGATCTCCTTGGAAATGCGCTGAATAAGTTCCGTCAGCTCGCTGACTTCGGTGGGGTTCAGGCCTGCGGCGGGTTCGTCCAGAAGCAGTACCTTTGGTTCGCACATCAGCGCGCGGGCGATCTCGATCCTGCGCTGCATACCGTAGGAAAGGTTCTCTGGACGCTCGTTCAGGAAATCAGCCATACCCACAATCTCCAGATATTTTCTGCACAGCTCGCGGCCGCGCTTTTCCTCGGCGCGGCGTCTGGGCGTCGGCACAAGGCCGCCCAGAATGGAATACCGGCTTTGCGGGTCAAAGGCGCACATCACGTTTTCCTCTACGGTCAGGCCCTTGAACAAGCGGATATTCTGGAATGTCCGGCCCATCCCCAGGCGGGTAATCTTGTACTGCTCGATCTTCGTGATGTCTTGTCCGTTCAGCGTCACAGAACCCTGGTCGGCCGGATACACGCCGGAAATCACGTTGAAGATCGTCGTCTTGCCCGCGCCGTTGGGACCGATGATGCCGTGGATCTGGCCCGCGTCCGCTGCCAGCGAGAAATCCTGAATGGCTTTCACACCGCCAAAGCTCTTATAAATGTTTTTTACTTCCAGCAGCGCCATCAGTTTTCCTCCTTTTTCAAGCCCAGCTTCCGTTTCAGCTTACGTGCAGAACGGGTAATGTCACGCGGGGTAAATTCCCATTCGCCCAGCAGGCCCGAGGGCTTGAAGTTGATGATAAGCAGCACCAACACCGCATAAATGACATAGCGGTAGTTCTGCAGTCCGCGCAGGACCTGCGGCAACGCACTAAGGATGAACGCCCCCAGCGTGGAACCTGTAAGGCTGTTGACGCCGCCGAAAAACACCATGATGACCCAGTCGGCACTTTTTTTCCAGCCGAATCCAGTGGGGTCCACATAAGACATATAAAACGCATACAGACAGCCGGAATATGCCGTCAGCGCAACACTCAGCAGGAACGCAGTCATCTTGATGCGGATGACGTTGATGCCCATAGCCTTTGCAGCCAGCTCGTCCCCTCTAAGCGCGATGCACTGTCGCCCGTATTTGCTTGATTTGAAAAAAGCCACCAGCGCGATAGCCAAAACAGCCGACACGGCGGCTATGGTGAGTGTGGTCTTGCGCGGAATTCCCGTAAAGCCCGAAGCACCGCCTGTCAGGCTGGTCATACGGTTGAGCAGCGCGGCGATGGCCTCGCCGAACCCAAGCGTTACAAGCGAGATATAATCGCGGCGCAGGCGCACCACCGGGTAGCCGATGAGATATCCCACCAGCGTGGCCAGCGCCACGGCGATGATGATAGCCGGGACAAGCGGCATATGCGCCTTGACCACCAAAAGCCCCGAAGCATAGGAGCCGATAGCCATAAAGGCTGCCTGCCCCAGGCTGAACATCCCCGTAAGGCCAGTAAGTACATAGACCCCGGCCACGGCGATAAGCGTGATGAACACCTGCGTAAGGATGTTGGATACCAATGCCATAATCTGTTTTCCCCCTTACGCCTTTTCCTGGATGTTGCTGCCTGCGATGCCCTGAGGCCGCACCAGCAGAAACACAAGCATGATGGCGAATGTTGCAATCGTGGAATAGCCCGATCCCAACATACTCAAAAGTATTGTCTCAGTAAGGCCCAGCAGCACCGCGCCGATGATGGCGCCCGTCAGGCTGCCCAGACCACCGATGACCGAGGCGATGAAGCCCTTGACGACCAGGCTTCCCAGCGTGGGATACAATGTATATTTGATGCCCAGGAACACGCCTGCCACACCGGCCAACAAGCCGGAGATGACAAATGTGAGCTGGATGATCCGGGTCGAATCGATCCCCATAAGCTGAGCCGTGTCCCGGTCGAAAGAAACAGCGCGCAGTGCGCGGCCCAGACGTGTTTTCTGAATCACATAGCCAAGGATGACCAGCGCCGCCAAGCTGATGATGCACATCATGGCATCGCTGGCAGAGATGACCAGGCTGCCCACCTTGATGGTGGAATTTTTGAAAAAGCCCGGAAAGTTGTAAAAGTTTGAACCCACCTTGATGGTCACAAGGCCCTCATAGAGCGTGCCCAGCGTAATGGAGGACACAAAAAAATAAGTAGGAGAAGAATGGTTCAAAGTGATACGGCGGAACCCGAAAAATTCGCCGAAGAGCGCAATGACGGCGCCCGCGGCCGCAGCGGCAACCAGGGTAGCGGTGAGTCCCATCCCCTTGGATGATACCAGAAAATAGGCAACGAACGCTGCGGCCGTCATGGTCGCGCCGTGTGAAAAGTTGGAAAATTTCAAAACATTAAAGATGAGCGCAAAACCGGTAGCAATCAGCGCATAGACAGAGCCCGTCGCCAGGCCGTTAATCAAAATCTGCAGCGACATGTAGTAGCCTCCCCCAAAAACATGGAACGGGCCCCATCGCAGGGGATTCCGCAATGAGGGCCCGTTCCGTCAAGACCGATCCGGAACACCCGATCAGCCGGCAAATTCCTCCAGCATGACCGGAGTCTGGTTGTCATAGGTGTACATAAACATACCCATGCCGTCGGGCATGTGGGTCTCGGGGTCGATGGTAACGGTACCCGTCAGGCCCTTGAAATCCTTCACATTCTCAATTGCAGCCAGCAGAGCCGCCGCGTCATCCAAGCCTGCTTCTTCGATGCACTGTTTGGCGATCATCACAACGTCATAGCCCAGGAAATACTTGTTGACAGCGCTCACCTTATCCTCTACGGCCGCAGCCATCTCAGCCGTAGTGGGGTCATCGGTATTGATGTTGTTGATGTAATAGATATTGGAACAGTCTCCACCGTACGTGGTGTTAAAAGAGGGTGCCGCATCAAGGCCGCAAACAATTTTGCCTTCATAGCCCAGTTCTGTCGCAGCCGTCACGATGGCCACCAGCTGCTGGGTATAGTTCGGGCAGTAGATCGCGTCCACTCCCGCCGATACAATGGGCTGCAGCAGAGTTTTGTAATCGGTGTCAGCGGCGCCGTAGGCCACGACAAGGCTGTCATCGACCGTGATGCCGTCGGCGGCGAGCTGTTCAATAAACGGATCCAGCAGAGACACGGAATAGCTGTTTTCCTGATTGTAAATGATGCCGAAAGTCTTCAGGTCATTTTTCACGGCGAAAGAAGCCATGATCTGGCCCTGGGTCGTGGCACTGGGCTGGAAGCAGAACATATTCTTATAGGGGGTTCCGTCCTCTTTCAACTGGCAGTTGGGGTCAAGTGCAAAGCCCATAACGGGGACGTCATAATCCTCAGAGGTCTCCTTGATGGCATTGGCGATGTTGGCGACCGGGGGACCGACGATTAACGAAACGTTGTCCACCGTGACGGCGGTGATGTATGCGTTGACCGCTTCCGTCACGTCGCCTTTGGTGTCATAGGTCTTCATCACGACCGTCTTGCCGCCAATACCGCCTGCAGCGTTAATCTCGTCAACAGCTGCCTGGGCGCCTGCCTGAACGGACATGCCGAGCGCCGAAGTGGCGCCGGTGATATCCTGCAGGCAGCCGATTACGATCTCTCCGCCCTCCGCAGCGGGTTCGGCCGCGCCGGTACCGGACGCCGGGGTGCTGGCAGGGGTACTGCTGGAGGTGCCGCCGCAGGCGACCATTGCAAAAGTCATAACGAGCGCAAGAGTAATTGCAAGGAACTTTTTCATGGTGCTATTCTCCTTTTAAAATTATTTATTGCGGAACCGCAATAATGGCTGGTTCAAAAGGGTTTCCACCCGTTTCCTATTTTCTGCAATCGTTTGCAGAATTTAAAATTAAAAAAATCCAAGCAGTATGCGCAAACACAATGGCAAAACTCACTTAAATTCTGAGCATATTTTATACTTGATTTTTCACATGTGTCAATACTCTTCTGTTTTTTTCGGGAATTCGACCAAAATTAAGTATGAAAAGGTTTGCATATCGCCAAATAATATTTCAAATGGTTACAAAATTATCAAACTTATCACCCGCTTTTGGGAAGCACGCCGCGAACCAGATTCCAAGAAACGAGAGTGGTTCTGTATGCAGTGCCGCAATATTTTCAGAAACGTCCGCTCCTTTCCTGATGCGGGGAGTCTTTTCCATCCCTCAAAAAAGCCGGGCCGTTTTTACGGCCCGGCTTAAATATTTTCAGCATCAAAAATCGGTCGTTCCTCCCCCCCAAAACAGCCCTATGCCCCGAGGAGCGAGAGACATTGCGCCAGCGCGCACGCGGCTGCCGTACAACCGAACACCCGCCACGGCATCCGTTTCTCCGGCAGCGCGCGCAGCACCAGCGCGCCCGCGGCCGCCAAAGCGAAGGCAAAGAAGAAACCCGAACGCGCGCCCGACGCCCAGATGGACGGCGAAAAGCCCATGGCGCCGTAAGACGCGAACCCCGACAGATAGACCGCAACGCCCGCGTAAGCCGCCGTCCCATGCCCCAGCGCCAGGTACAGCTCCAGCGCGCAGGCGAACAGCACAGCGCACAACAGTAAAAACGGCAGCCAGCGTTTCAGCGTCCACGCGTTGAGCGGTGTGAGCGTCCCCTTTTCCGTCACCGCATCGGCAAAAAACGATAGACGCGGCGCCAGCGCACGCAGCGGCCCGCCCAGCACACCCAGCACCAGCGCGGCACTTACCGGGAACAGGCTGAACAGCCGGTAAAGCGGCTGGCGGTACCGCGCCCAGACGGCGCACGCCAGAAGCACGCAGAATACAAAGAACAGAAGATGCGGCTCCAGCACCATCCGGGACATAGCAGCAGAGATCCCCAGCTCAAAATTCTGCCACAGGGAACGCATGCCATAATCCTGAAACCAGGATGTCACCTCATTGCCGTACCGCAGCGCTGTGCCCGGACAGGTGAGTGCATAAACGATATTGGCCGCGCACAGCCCAAGCTGCGCCCACGCCAGCCAATGGGGCCGCCGATGCGCCCACAGGCACCAGGCCAGGTATGCCAGCAGCAGAAGCGTCAGCAGACCCGCCAGCAGCTCCATGTTGGCGGCGTACAGGGTAAGCGGCAGCGCCGCGGCACACTGCCATGCCCGCGGCCTGTTTCCCCGCAGAGATTCCCCCAGCGGCAGCAGCGCCGCCAATGCCGCCAGCAAAGGCCACACGAACACCAGCGTGGTACACACCCAGCCTGCGCTGCTCATATCCTGCCACGGATAGCACAGCGCCAGCCCGCAAACGGCCCAGCGGCCCGCAGGGCGGTCTTCCAACCGCGCAAGGCGCACGATGCACGCGGCGCACAGCGTGATGCACAGAGGGTCCGCCAAGCGCCACACTATTGCGGGCAGCGCCTCCACGATGCACACCACCGCCTCGATCAGCGTCCGGGCTGACCAAGTATAGTAATGCCACAGCGAAAAATACGCCAGCGAGTATTGGTCCAGCATGGCGGCATACATAGGATCGTCACCGGTGCCCAGCGTAAATTGCAGGTGCAGTGCCAGCAATACCGCATACAGCGCCACATACGGAACGATTCGGCTGCGCACAGCGCGGCCCACCGACCGCCGAAGCATGTTCATCCCTTCACCTCCGCTGTTTTGCCCGTGGAGGCCAAAAAGTCAAAGCCGCCGACGCGGTAGGCGATACAGATTTCATATTCCGCAAGCGGATGTGCCAGCACCTTTTCCGGAACGACCGCCGTGAAACCGCCCAGGGCATAGCCGCGCCCGTCCGCCACTGCCGCGGTGGCCGCTTCATCCGGCGTCATCTGCGTGGGAATACTGTAATAAGCGCCGTCTTCCGCATGATACAGTACCACACGGATATCCACATCCGGAAACGGCTCTCCCTCCACACAGGCCCAGCCTGTGAACACGGCGCGGCCATCCTCCCGCGACACCGCCGCTTCCCAGCGGAACCCCTCCGGCGCCGCGCCTGGATAATCCGCCGGGTCCACCGGCCTCACCGCCGTCAGCGAATGGTAAAGCGCCAGACAAAAGCCCGCCATGCCCGCCAGCACCAGAACAGCCAGCGCCAGAACCACACGCGGGCGTGCGGGTACAAAGCCGTCGGGGCCCGGCGCAGGCGCACGGCATGTTTCCTTTTGCGCGTTCCCGTCCATCGGGACACTCCTTTTTTCACAGTATGGATGCGGCCATCCAGCCGCGCCGCCGCTCTATTTCCGGCCGCCGAACAGATTTTTGAAGAAATTCACCGGGCCGCCATAGCCGTTGGCCTTATCGTTTTTCAGCTTGTCCACACACTCCCAGCGCGCGGGCCTGCCGTCAAACACAAGCCCCCCCTGCCCCGCGCCCGTCAGCTGGTGCGGCACCTCGTCCCGGGCGTTGGTGACATTGCATTTTGAAAAATCCCATTGAGGCGCGCCGGTATCGTCCGCGCCCGGCGCCCACAGCTTGAACACCAGGCCCGCTGCTTCGCCATAACAGAAGCGCTCGAACAGCAGGCGGCCGTCCCGGTATACCGTGACGCGGTCGCGGTAGCGCTGGTGCCCGGCGCGCTGGTACCGGAAGCCCGCGCACTTCGCGGCCTTCACATCGGCGATGATGGGTGCAAAATCCATACTATATTTCCCCTTCCTGTTGCCGCCCCTGCGGGGGTGCGTTTTCAAAACGGCGCGTGGCTTCGCGCTCGCGCTGCAGCTCTTCCAGCAGTGCCAGCACGCTCCATGTCTTGTTGTGCTTCGTCACAACGGCTTTCAGCGGAACGTGCACGCCCGCTTCCCGCAGTGCGTCCAGCACCGCATTGAGCTGAGGGCTGGTGAAATTGCTCATGAGAAGGAGCTGCGTATCCGGCGCTTCCCCACTGTAAAGCGGAGCGGCTTTCCCGCCCAGGCCCGCCAAAGCGCCCACCGGCTGGAGCAGCTGCTCCGGCGCGATCTCCTTGGATGAAAAGCCCTGTTCCTCCAACGCCGCGCGCACGCCCCGGCCCGTTTCCGTGGATTCGGGCAGACCGTACAGCAGCGCCAGCGGCCGGGCCGCCTGTTGGTTGATGTGTGCTTTCATTCGTTTTTCTTCCCTTCGTCCAGCATTGCGCTCAGCGCGCGGCGGAAAGCTTCGTCGTCGGCCGGCGTACGCTTTTGCACGGGCGTATAATGCCCGCGCCGCCGCGCTTTTCCGTTTTCATGCCGTGTGTATAACAGTTGTTCTATATTACCGTTTGTATAAAGAAGGCCGTTCTGATTCAAACATCGCGCCCGCGGCCCAGAGCCATGGCCGCCACGCCGTAGTCCTGCGTTACCACCACATCCCCGGCCCCGCACAGCGTTACAAGCTTGAAGTCCACGCTGTCCCGGTCTTTTTCCACCGTGACCACAGCGGCGTAATCCTCGCGCAGCACATGGCTCGTGTCGGTGAGCATAGTCACCGGCACGCCGCGCCGCCTGGCCTCCTCCACGATGATCCGCTTCACCGGGCAGGCGTCCGCATCCACCAGCACCGTCACAGCGCGCCCTCCTCCCCGTTCGTCCGCAGCGCGGCGTCCACCCGGCGCAAATAATAAACGCGGGATGAGAAATCCGGCATCAGGCGCACGTTTTCATTGTAGCCCGTGCCGGTGAACGCCTGCTTCTGCCGGATGCCCGCGTACATGAGCAGATCGCCGTAAGCAGCATAGCGTTCCGTCTCGCAGGGCATCATGTAGCGGTCGGCCACCGCGTGCATCAAATGGCCGCCCGCATTCACCTTGACGGGCAGGATCTGGTTGATAAGGCTGCCGAAGGTACGCACGTCGACGACCTGCGGCCGAACCTCCAGTTCGTACAGAGCATCCTGCGCAAGGCCTGCCAGCCGCAGGGGCGGCTTTTCCGCGTTGGGCCGCAGCAGATGCAGGTACTCGCCCACCACGGCCTCGCTTCCATCCGGCGCAAGCATCATCCACTCGCATTTGTTTTTTCCGAACGGCGGGCACAGCCGCAAAAAACGGCCGTACTGGAACAGGCGGCGGTGCGCCTTATAATAAGCGATCTGCGCCGCCACGGCCTTCTGCTCGGCCGGTGTGAGCCGGCCAAGATCCAGCTCATAGCCCAGCAAACCGAAAGCCGCCACATTAAACCGGCTCTCGATGGGGCTGGTGCGCGCCGTCTGGTGGTTGGGCGAAGCCGAGACATGACAGCCCATCACGCTGGGTGGGTAGCCATAACTGGTGCCCGCCTGAATGAGCTGCCGCTCATAAGCGTCTGTATCGTCGCTGGTCCAGATCTGCGGCATATAACACAGGATGCCCAGATCGAACCGGTTGCCGCCCGAGGAGCAGCCCTCGAACAGCACATCCGGGTTTTGCTCCACGATGCTTTGCAGCACGCGGTAAAGCCCCAGGATATAGCCGTGGGAAAAGCGTCCCTGCTCCGCCAGAGCGGGGCTGTAATTGTCAGAGATATGACGGTTCATATCCCATTTGACATAGTCGATGGGCGCGCTTGCCAGCGTGGCGTTCACGTTCGCAATGATATAGTCCTGCACCTCGGCGCGGCACAGATCCAGCACATACTGGTTGCGGCCCGTGGCGGGAACATTGCCCGGCGTTTGGACGATCCAGTCCGGATGGGCGCGGAACAGGCCGGAATCTGCGTTCACCATCTCCGGCTCGAACCACAAACCAAACAGCAGCCCCAGAGCGTGTACCTTTTCCGCCAGGCCTGCAAGGCCGCCGGGCAGCTTTTTGCGGTTGACGGTGTAATCGCCCAGGCCCTTTGCGTCATTGTCCCGTGCGCCAAACCATCCGTCGTCCAGCACGAACAGCTCCGCCCCCAGCTTCGCCGCGTCCTTTGCCAGTGAGAGCAGTTTGCGCTCGTTAAAATCGAAATAGGTGGCCTCCCAGTTGTTCAGCAGCACGGGGCGGTCTTTTTTTGCCCATTTGCCGCGCACGATGTGCTCCTGCACAAAAGCATGCAGGTTTGCGCTCATGCCGTTTTTGCCCGCCCGGCTGAAGGTGAGCACGGCTTCGGGCGTTTCAAACCGTTCACCGGGCGCCAGCGTCCATGCAAAGCCTTCGGGCTGAATGCCCGCGGCCACGCGCGTTTTCCCCCAGGGGCTCACCTCCACACAGCCCATATGGCTCCCGGAATAAACAAGGTTGAAGCCATATGCGTCGCCGTTGAATTCCGTCGCGTCCGGCGCGCACAGCATGAAAAACGGGTTGCAAAATGCCGACGACGCACCGGTGGTGCTGCCGAACACATGCGCTCCGGGCGTAAGCGGAACGCACGCTTCGTGGCGCTCCCGCGCCCACGCGCCTGGAAATGTGGAGAGCACATAATCGCAGCCGGGCAGGTCCAGCTGATAGCTGAGCGCCTTTTCCAGCGTGACAGGCGCGTCTGCGCCGTTTTTTATACAAAGGCGCCGCGTGATGACGTCGCAGTCCGGGTACACGGTATAAAACAACGTGACAGCCACGCCCTCCTGCGTGGAAAAGTCCAGCGCCAGCGTCTCTGCTCCGCCCCGGGCCGCAGGCATGCCCTCCGGCGGGACACTTCCCTCCAGCCTGCGGGCGCATACAAAGGAAAAATCCGCCGTACGCGCGCCGCCCGGCATCACGAGCGAAAGGCTCTGGGCACGATAATCTCCCTTTTGCAGCGGCGACAGCTCCAGACACAGATGCTCCAGCGAAAGCGGTGCGCTCTCAGCCCGGTACACCACGTCGCCGCCATATCCGATATCCGTTTTTTCCCGCAGGGGCACGGAATTTTCCACGCGTACCCGCGCGCCGTAATGCAGGTTTTCCACAAGGCCACCGCGCACGCCCAGATAATAGCCCGTGTTGGCCGTTTCCAGCGCGAACCAGTCCCCGTTTACTGTGATCATCTTCCCGCCTCCGCCGTTTATTTTGTTTCTTTTCTTTCTTATTATCTATTATGCTGGTTTTCTTTGCCTTCGTCAATGTCTATTTTGAGCGATTTGTCAATAAAGCAGCACAAAACTCCATGCACTTTGCCAATAGAAAAACACGGTGCAAGCGGTTATAATAAAGACAGAAGGAAAGGAGTGAGTCCCATGTACTCGACTGAAGAACCCGTGCAGTCGGTGCAGGGCGTGTAACTCGGACGAACCGCTAAAGTCAGATTCGATTAGATGCAGTTTGGTGCCCGGTGTTGCGGGACGAGAAACCGCAGGAGATGCGGCAGCCAAACGTTTTTAGCAAGGTTTCGTCTCAAGAGGATATGCGCCTTGCACGGATAAAAAGCACAGCCAGTGGCTTTGCGCAAAGCGGCTTTGTAAAGAAAGAGCTCTATGCAGGTTTTGAGATCCCGGCAAAAGAAACAGCAATGATCCTACGAAAGGCGCCTTTTAAAAAGACGGCATTCCGGAAGCAAAGCGAATTCTTTCCAAGGAATACGGTTTCAACCAAGCAAACGATCTGGTAAAACAAAATAAATACGACGAAAGGTATTGGAACCAATGCACTAAGCAAGTGTTCTCGGGAACTTTTTCAAAAGTAAGAGATACAGAAGCCTGTGTTTCGGAAATACGGGAAAGGAACCAAGACCCATGCAGTTTTAAAGCGGGGTGTATACCCCAAATGCTTCCAAAAACGTAAGTTGCATTGAGAACACAACAAAACATGGAGCCGCAGCGCCTGTTGGCGCTGCGGTTTTTTCATGCCCGGATAACGCGGGCACGGCGGCTCTACCGCTTTGCCCGTTTCCTTTTGGCAGCCCGCACTGCCGCACCCACCGCCATACCGGCAACCGCGCACAGCAATCCGGGCAGAAAGGCGGACAGCTCCGGCAGATTGAATTTTTGAAACGAGGCCATATTGCTCAGGCTGAACGTCACATAAGGCCCCAGCATGCTCATCGCTCCAAAAAAGAACAGCATTGTCCGTTTGCAGCCGTCCCACGCCCGGCCGCATCCGATGAAAAAGGACAGCACCAGCGTGCTCAACGGGAGAACGGCATAAAACACCACCAGCGAGTACCCCATTGCATCCGTTCTGCCGCCCATCCAAAACGCAAGAACAGACACCCCCCAGACCACAAGATACACCGTAACCAAAACAAACCGTAAAAACGCCCGGCGGCTTTTCACCGCATCCTTGCTTTCCTCCCGGTGCGCCAGCAAAGACGCGTCGTCTCTTTCCTGTGTCTGGCCCGCCTCCAGCCGCGCGCCCTTCAGTTTCTGTGCAGGCTTCATTTTACCGCCTCCCTACCCCTTTTAAGGTACGGCAAAAGCATTTCAAATACAAGCAAATCCCTATTCCATTCCATCGGGACAGGTGTCAAATCCCACGTTACAGCAGCCTGCGCAGCACAGAATCCGCCGCCAGCGCATGCAGGCTGCACGCCACATCCTCCATGCGGTGCGCGTCCGACGAGGACAGCACCTCCAGCCCAGCGGGCAGCAGCCCTTTCTCCACCAGGCCGCCCAAACGGGAAGCGTCGTGCAGCTCAACGGCTGCAAAGGGCAGATCCTCCGGCAAAAAACCAAGTACTGAAAGCAGCGCGTAGCTGTCCTTTTCCACATGCGCGGGCACAGCAACGCCCCCAAGTGCCTCGCAGGCGGCCTTTACCTCGTAAATATCCATCGACACCGCGCCCGTCAGCAGTTTGTCCACAGTGCGCAGCACTTCGTCGTTTTCATCCATCACCAGCTGACGGCCCCATACGGCGGGATCATACGGGAACTCCGGCAGCGCGGCATACAGCAAGCGGCCGAATTCCAGCGCTGTATCCACGGTTTTGAAGTAACACAAAACATGAATTTCTTCGGCGGTATTTACCTCGACGCCCGGCAGCAGGCGCAGGCCGTATGCGTTGCAGCAGCACTGTACCGCCGGCAGATTGTCCGCGGCGTTGTGGTCTGTCACAGCAATCAGCTCCGCGCCCGCCAGCTTGGCCAGCCCGGCGATGTTCGCGGGCGTCATATCGTCCTCGGCGCAGGGCGAAAGACAGGAATGCATATGCAGGTCATACAGCAAAACCCCATCCCCCGCTTTCTTTCACAGTCGGAGTAAAAGCGCTGTCAGCCTTCTCCGTCCTCCACGAAAAACATTCCCGCCGCCAGTGCGATCACGCCGGCCGCCACTGCCGCAATGGGCAGATGATGGACGACAAATTCACTGTATACATAGCTGATGCTCCAAAGGCGGAAAAATATCCCCACCAGGATGAGACCGATGCCCAGCAGCATCACTTTGACCGAGCGCATGCTTTTTCCTTCTTTCTTCACAGCTTCATTGCCCTGGCCAGCGCAAAGCCGGCCTCAAACTCGGGCAGATCTGTGGTGAAAATATTGATTCCCTGTTCTTCCGCCCGCGTTTTCGCCACCGCGTCCAGCGCCGCGCCATGGCATAGAACGATGCAGGCGCAGTCCGCCAGGGCAGCCACGGCAACCGCATTTACATTGCCCATCACCGTGAACCAAGCGTCGCCTTCCTTGGCCCGGCCCATCGCCCAGCTCAGCAGGTCGCCCGTAAAAATGCCCGCGATCTCCCGCGTCTCTGCCTCCACAGCGGGCGCGAAGCCGCACGCAGCGGAAAGCTCTTTTGTCGTCATCCCGTCACTCCCCTTTTCCCAGCGCCTTGAGCACGGCCTCCATGCGGCGGCGCATCAAAACAGTGCAGTCGTTTACGGCAGCCTTGCCCCGCACTACGTCCTCGGCCAGCGCGGCACAGGTGGGCGCCCCGCAGCTGCCGCAGTCCAGCCCCGGCAGCTCGGCCAGGATCTCCTCCATCTGGTTGTAGCGCTCAAACCGTTCGGTACGCGTACCGCCCAGCTCCAGTACGGGAGCATAGGTAAGGTCTGTGTCCCACAGCATCTCCGTGGGAATGCTGCCCGAAAGATGGTTCTTGCTCACAGGCACGTAACGCCGCAGGCGTTTGATCTTCGCTTTTGCAATGTACGGGTTTTCCACCTGCAGCACGCCGCCCACGCAGCCGCCCGCACAGGCGTCCAGCTCTACAAAGTCCAGGTCCCGGTATTTTTCATCCTCCAGGTCCTCCAGCACGCGGATGACGTTCTCGATGCCGTCCGCCGCAAGATAGCTGTCGGTGGAGATCAGGCCCGCGGCCTCGCCGCCGCTCTCGGCCCAACCCAGGCCGATGCGTCCGGCGCTGGCCAGATAATCCATCTGCGAGATACGCTTCATGGACGCCAGCAGACGCGGGTACACCTCCTTGATGGCCACCGCGCCATCCACCTCGCTGCGGGACGAGCCGATGGGCGAATGGATGGCCGTCACCTTGGCCGGGCACGGCGTGATGAAAATGCAGCCAATGTCCTCCTTCGGCAGGCCGGTTCTGCGCACGGCCTCTTTTTTGGCCAGGCGCGCGGCCAGCTCGATGGGCGCGACCAGCGGCAGCACATGGTCGATGAGCTGTGGAAAGCGCACGCGGATGAGCCGCGTCACCGCCGGACAGGCCGAACTGATCACAGGCCGTTCGATGCTGCCTGTCTGCAGAATGCGTCGTGTGGCGTCGCTGACAAGCTCCGCGGCCTTTGCCACCTCGTACACATCGTCGAAGCCCATATCCAAAAGTGCTGCCAGCACCACATCCTGCTCCTCCAAATTGTTATACTGTCCGTATAAACTCGGTGGAGGTAAAGCAATTGTATATTTGAAATCATCCAAAATCGTCAACGGGTCATACAGCGGCTTCTTTGCATGATGCGGACAGATGCGGATGCACTCGCCGCAGTCGATGCAGCGCTCGGCCAGGATATGCGCCTTGCCGTCGCGCACGCGGATGGCCTCGGTGGGGCAGCGCTTGATGCAGTTGATGCACCCTTTGCACAGGTCCTTGTCCAGGGTGACCGAGTGAATGAATTTTTCCAAGCATGCCGCCTCCTTTCCTCAGATGCTCCGCCGCGCGCGGCGGCGGGCCTCAAATAAAATACAACGCCAGCAGCGCGGCGCCTGCCGCGGTAAGCACCACAGCCCATATGAAATCGGCACGCACAGCGTGCATCGGAGCGGCGTCTCCGTCCAGCGCATATTCGCCGGGGCGCGCAGGGTCATACAGCACCTGCACACGCTGGCCGATGCGCCACGCTCCTTCCCGGCTGCCTCCGGTGGCGATCCATTCAGTCTCCCCGCCGTTCACGGTGAACCGGACGCAGGGGTACCAGTTCCACTGCGTCATCGCCTGCGGGATACTGAGAAAGCCATGTGCACCGTTGGCTGTAGTGCGGCCCCAGTACTGGTACGCCACTTTGGGAACATCGCCCTGCTTTTCATAACGCATCGGCAGGCGGTGGCGCACAAGGCCGCACACCACGCCCTCCGCTTTGGCCGGCGCCCGGCGGGCGCGGCGAAGCATCAGCGCCTCCACAAAGCCCCAGACGGCATTGAATATGCCAAGTACAACGCACGCGGCTCCCAATACCATGATCCACAACATAAGGCATCCTCCTTTCGGCCGGGCCGTATCATACGGCCGTCCGCTTTGAAACGTTTCTTTCCCGCGTCTTCGCACAGAGCGCCGCATCAAGGCACGGCTGCTCCCGCAGCAGCGGCCGGCAGCACCGCAGCCCCACACACAGAATAACGCCTGGAGACACGGCTGCGTTTCACCCCGCAACGAAAAACGTCCCTCAGTCGATGTTCACAAGCATCTTCACCGTGGTGCCCACGCCTACGGTGGACTGGATGTCAAATTCATCTGAATATTTTTTCATATTGGGCAGGCCCATGCCCGCGCCGAAGCCGAGGCTTCGCACCTCGTCGGGCGCGGTGCTCCACCCTTCGCTCATGGCCAGGGCAATGTCCGGGATGCCTGGGCCCTGATCCGTCAGCGTCATATCCACTCTCTCATCGGTAACGGCCACGTCGATCTCGCCGCCGCCCGCGTGGATGGCCAGGTTGATCTCTCCCTCATACAGTGCGATGGCAACCTTACGCACAGCGTCCGCAGGGATCCCCAGTTTCTTCAGCCGTGCCTTCAAATCGGCGCTGGCCTCCCCCGCACGGGTGAAATCGTCCCCGGGCACGGTATAATGCAGGCGGATCGCGTCCATCACGCCATCCCCCCGCGCAGCCCTTTTTCGTACAGCAGGCCGCACGCCGCGAACATGGGCAGCTTTGTAGCCAACACGGCGATGCCCCGGTCCACCGCCAGCTGCAGGATGGCGCCGTCCGGCTTTTTGCCGCGCACAAACACGATGCAGATCATGTCCATCATGTCCGCGGTGCGCACCACCTGCGGGTTGTTCAGGCCTGTGACAAGCACGGCCTGGTCTTTCACATAGGCCAGCACGTCGCTCATCATGTCGCTGCCGCAGGCCGCGTGCACCTCACGGGTGAGGTCCGCCTCCGGCGTCAGCAGCTCGGCGTCCAGCGTTTCCATTACTTGCTTGATGGTCATTGCGCTTCCACTCCATTTCTGCCCGCGCGGCTGCGCGGCGGCATAAGCAGCCCCGGTGACAGGGGCTCACCTTAAGTATACGGGAAACCCGTTCCGAAAACAAGCGCGCCGGGCCGCTTTGCCGTTGTGTTTCTGCACAGTTTTTTACGCATAAATTCTACATCTGTGCTATAAAGTAGCAGCCGCTAACTTGTCGTTTTTTTAACAAATTTCTGTTATAATCAAATACAACTGGGCCAAAGCACGGTTTGTTTGCCCGTACCTGGCCCAACTTACAAACGGGAGGACTATATATGAGGCGCTTTTCCACTGTGCCCTTCAAGGGCACAAAAGAGCAGGAAGCCGAACTGGTGGCCTGGCTCGAGGAGCACAAAGCGACGCCCGGCGTGGCCATGCCGGCGCTGCAGAAGGCTCAGGAGATCTATGGGTATCTACCCATCGAGGTGCAGCGTATCGTGGCCAATACGCTGGGCAAACCTCTGGCGGAAATTTATGGAATTTCCACGTTTTATTCGCAGTTCAGCCTTTGTCCGAAGGGTGAATACAAAATCAGCGTTTGCCTGGGCACGGCGTGCTATGTAAAGGGCAGCGGCAAGATCTACGAGAAGCTGCAGGAAAAACTGCATATTTCGGGCGGCGAATGCACGGAAGACGGCAAGTTCAGCCTGGACGCATGCCGCTGCATCGGCGCGTGCGGCCTGGCCCCTGTCATGACGATCAACGACGATGTATACGGCCGCCTGACGGGCGACGAACTCGACGAGATCCTGGCAAAATATTGAGCTTATACTTATGTTAGGATGAGGTAAGCACACCATTTACCGCACCACACCGGACACGAAAGGCGGGCGCCGATATGCAGGAACTTTCAATGAACGTTCTGGACGTGGCGGAAAATTCCGTCGCAGCCGGGGCTACGCTGGTCGCCATCACGCTTTCCATTGATACCGCAGCAAAACGCATGACGCTGGCCATCACGGACAACGGCAAGGGTATGCCGCCGGAGATGGCGGCCCGTGTGACAGACCCGTTCTGCACCACGCGCAAAACGCGCAAGGTCGGGCTGGGCCTGCCGCTTTTGAAAATGGCGGCCGAGATGACGGGAGGCGCGCTTTCCATCGAAAGCACAGTTGGAAAAGGTACCTGTGTAACGGCCTGGTTCACACTGGGCCACATCGACCTTGCTCCGTTGGGCGATATGTCCGCCACGGTGGCGGGGCTCATCCAGTGCAGCCCGGACATCGACTTTGTGTACACCGTGCAGGCCGACGGCGAGCAGTTCGCCGCAGACACGCGCGAGCTGCGTGCGGTGCTGGACGGCGTGCCCCTGAGCGAGCCGTCCGTAGCGCTTTGGCTGCGGGAATATCTTGCCGAGAACACCGAACAACTTTTACAAAAGGAGAACGCTGTATGAAAAGCTTAGAAGAACTTGCCGCCATCCGCGACAAGATGAAACAGACCGTGAATACGCGGGAAGCGGCGCACGATTCCACGCGCGTCGTGGTCGGCATGGCCACCTGCGGCATCGCCGCAGGCGCGCGCCCTGTGCTGAACGCCTTTACCGAAGAGGTCGCCCGGCGCGACCTGCACGGCGTGCTCGTCACCCAGACGGGCTGCATCGGCATCTGCCAGTACGAGCCGGTGGTGGAGATCACCTGCCCCGGCCAGGAAAAGGTCACCTATGTAAAAATGACGCCCGAGAAAGTCGCGCGCGTCGTGTCCGAGCATCTTGTGGGCGGGCATCCCGTCACCGAGTACACCATCGGCAACGTACGGTAAGGAGGAGAAGCAATGTTTAGAAGCCATGTAATGGTCTGCGGCGGCACCGGCTGCACCTCCTCCGGCAGCGATAAGATCGCGAAGGCCTTCGAGGACGAGATTCTTGCCACCGGCCTGGAAAATGAAGTCAAGGTCATCCGCACGGGCTGCTTCGGCCTGTGCGCGCTGGGCCCCATCGTCGTCATCTATCCCGAGGGCAGCTTTTACAGCATGGTCAAGGAAGAGGCCGTCAAGGAAATCGTGGACGAGCACCTGCTGAAGGGCCGCCCCGTCACACGCCTCCTGTACGACGAGACTGTCGCTGAGGACAACACCGTCAAAAGCCTGGACGACACCGCGTTCTACAAAAAGCAGAAGCGCATCGCGCTGCGCAACTGCGGCGTTATCAACCCCGAGAACATCGACGAATACATCGCCTTCGACGGCTATCAGGCGCTGGGCAAGGTGCTCACTGAAATGACGCCGGACGACGTCATCCAGACGATCCTGGACTCCGGCCTGCGCGGCCGCGGCGGCGCAGGTTTCCCCACCGGCCGCAAATGGCAGCTTGCCTCGGGCAACCGCGGCAATGTGCAGAAATATGTATGCTGCAACGCCGACGAGGGCGACCCCGGCGCATTTATGGACCGCAGCGTGCTGGAGGGCGACCCCCACGTTGTCATCGAAGCCATGGCCATCGCGGGCTATGCCATCGGCGCCTCGCAGGGTTATGTGTACATCCGCGCCGAGTACCCCATCGCCGTGCACCGTCTGCAGGTCGCCATCGACCAGGCGCGCGAATACGGCCTGCTGGGCAACAACATCTTTGGCACCGATTTCTGCTTTGACCTGGACATCAAGCTGGGCGCCGGCGCCTTTGTGTGCGGCGAGGAGACCGCTTTGATGACCTCCATCGAGGGCAAGCGCGGCGAGCCGCGTCCCCGTCCCCCGTTCCCGGCCGTCAAGGGCCTGTTCGGCAAGCCCACCATCCTGAACAACGTGGAGACCTATGCCAACGTGCCGCAGATCATCCTGAAGGGCGCGGACTGGTTCGCCAGCATGGGCACCGAGAAGAGCAAGGGCACCAAGGTGTTCGCGCTGGGCGGCAAGATCAAGAATACCGGCCTTGTAGAGATTCCCATGGGCACCACGCTGCGCACCATCGTCGAGGAGATCGGCGGCGGCATCCCGGGCGGCAAAAAGTTCAAAGCCGCGCAGACGGGCGGCCCCTCCGGCGGCTGCATCCCGGCCAGTCTCATCGACACACCCATCGACTACGACAACCTGCTTGCCATCGGCAGCATGATGGGCTCTGGCGGCCTCATCGTCATGGACGAGGACACCTGCATGGTGGATATCGCCAAGTTCTTCCTGGAATTCACCGTAGACGAAAGCTGCGGCAAGTGCACGCCGTGCCGCGTGGGCACCAAGCGTCTGCTGGAGCTGCTGAACAAGATCACGGACGGCAAGGGCACCATGGAGGATCTGGACAAGATCACAGAGCTGGCCGAATTCATCAAATCCAACAGCCTGTGCGGCCTGGGCCAGACAGCCCCGAACCCCGTCCTCTCCACACTGCGCTACTTCCGCGACGAATATGTGGAGCACATCGTCAACAAGCGCTGCCCGGCGGGCGTGTGCAAGGCGCTGCTGAACTACAAGATCGACCCCGTCAAGTGCAAGGGCTGCACGCTGTGCGCGCGCACCTGCCCGGCCGGCGCCATCAGCGGCACCGTGCGCCAGCCGCATACCATCGATACCGCCAAGTGTGTTAAGTGCGGCGCCTGCATCGAGAAGTGCAAATTCGGCGCCATCAGCAAAGGTTAAGAGAGGGAGTGACAACGAATGGAAACCGTACATATCAAGATCAATAACGTGCCCTACGAAGTCGCTGCCGGCTCTACTATCCTGGAAGCGGCCCACAGCGTGGGCATTGAGATTCCGACCCTGTGCTATCTGAAAGAGATCAACGAGATCGGTGCGTGCCGTATCTGCGTTGTGGAGGTCAAAGGCGCGCGCAGCCTGGTCACCGCGTGTGTGTACCCCGTCAATGAAGGCATGGAGATCGTGACAAACAGCGAAAAAGTGCAGGCGTCCCGCAAGACGAACCTGGAGCTGCTGCTTTCCACCCACGACCAGAACTGTCTGTCCTGCGTGCGCAGCACCGACTGCGAGCTGCAGAAGCTCTGCCGCGACTACGGCGTCAACGGCATGCGCTTCATCGGCAGCCGCGAGCGCTATACCATCGACGATTCCGCGCCGCATATGGTGCGCGACGACAATAAGTGCATCCTGTGCCGCCGCTGTGTGGCCGCCTGCAAGGCCAACCAGGCCGTGGGTGTGATCGGCGCCAACGAGCGCGGCTTCTCCACGCACATCGGCTGCGCGTTTGAAGCGCCTTTGGGCGATTCCCCCTGCGTTTCCTGCGGCCAGTGCATCACCGTGTGTCCCACCGGCGCGCTGACGGAAAAAGACGACACCGCCAAGGTGTGGGCCGCGCTGCGCGACCCGTCCAAGCATGTTGTGGTGCAGCCCGCGCCCAGCGTGCGCGCCACCTTGGGCGAATGCTTCGGCATGCCCATCGGCACCAACGTGGAGGGCAAAATGGTCGCCGCGCTGCGCCGCCTGGGCTTTGACGGCGTGTTCGACACCGACACCGCGGCCGACTTCACCATCATGGAGGAGGCCACCGAGTTTGTTCAGCGCGTGAAAAACGGCGGCACACTGCCCCTGATCACAAGCTGCAGCCCGGGCTGGGTAAAATTCTGCGAAACCTATTATCCGGACATGATTCCCAACCTGTCCAGCTGCAAATCTCCGCAGCAGATGTTCGGCGCGCTGACCAAGACCTACTATGCCGAAAAGATGGGCCTGGACCCCCACGACATCGTGTGTGTGTCCGTAATGCCCTGCACCGCGAAGAAGTTCGAGATCGGCCGCGACGACATGAGCGCAGCGGGCGACAATATCCCCGACGTGGATATCTCCATCACCACCCGTGAACTGGGCCGTATGATCGAGCGCGCGGGCATCAAGTTTACCGAGCTGCCCGACGAGGATTTCGACCCGGCGCTGGGCGAGAGCACCGGTGCGGCCACCATCTTCGGCGCTACCGGCGGCGTGATGGAAGCGGCCCTGCGCACGGCTGTGGAGCTTGTGACGGGCGAGACGCTGGAGAAAGTGGAATTTCACGACGTGCGCGGCACCGACGGCATCAAGGAGGCCAGCTACGATGTGGGTGGCCTGCACCTGAACGTGTGCGTGGCCAGCGGCCTCACCAACTGCGACGCAGTGCTGAAGGCTGTGCAGAGCGGCGAGAAGCACTACGACTTCATCGAATTCATGGCATGCCCGGGCGGCTGTGTAAACGGCGGCGGCCAGCCCACGCAGCCGGCCAGTGTGCGCAACTTTACGGACCTGAAGGCCCTGCGCGCCGCAGCCCTGTACGGCGAGGATGACGCGAAGGCCATCCGCAAGAGCCACGAGAACCCGCTGCTCAAGAAAGTGTACGCCGAATATCTGGGCGAGCCGGGCGGCCACAAGGCGCATCATATCCTCCACACCTCCTATGTAGCACGCGAAAAATTGTATTAAGCAAACGCCTGCGCCCGCGTGGAAATTTCCGCGCGGGTGTAATTTTTCAATTTTTCCTCTCGTTGTACATACAATGAGCCGGAGGCATATCCTTTTTATGGAAGGGAGCTTAGGGATAAAGCATTTTTTCCGCTTTTTTGCAGCAGCCGCCTGTACGGTGCTGCTCCTCGCGCTGTGCGCCTGCGCGCCAGACGGTACATCCTCCCCGGTATCCTCCTCCGCGACGGAAGGCGTTTTCTCTGAAAGCGCGGCGCAAAGTATTCCCGCCCCTGAAAGCGCATCGGGTGAGGGTGCACAGGCGCTTTCGCTTCTGCCCGCGGACGCGGCGAATATCCAGCCGGATGCTGTGCCTGAATTTCTCACCGCAGACCAACAGGAGCTTTACCGCGCGGCCTATTATCTGTATTATCATTTTGATGTATCCAGTGGATTTGCTTTTGATACGATCGATGAAAACTCTCCCTTTATTGTCGGAGATACCGGACGGAGCTACTATCAAGATACCGGGTTTGCCAATTATTCCGCCTTTCGCACAGCACTGGATTGCGTGTTTACGTCAAACTTTGCCGACAGCCTTATTGACAAATATCAAAACTATATCAAGGGCGATGACGGCCTGCTTTATTTCAGCTTTGGCGACCGGGGCGGCAATATTTTCTACAAAAGCAGCGAATTTTCACTAATCAGCGAGACGGCGGATGAAATCCGATTCCAGCTCATCGGCCATTATGACGAGGCGGGGCCGGGCGGCTCCGCCAGCAGCAGCCCCTACACCGAGACCTGCGAGGTTAAGCTGGTAAACACCGAAAACGGCTGGCGCTTTGCCGGCTTTGCAATGGCCTATTGACAGGCGCAGCGAAAAGAGGAGGATGTATATGCGTACAGAGCGCGAAATGACGGCGCTCATTTTGGGCGTAGCCGAACGGGATTCGCGCGTACGCGCTGTTTTTATGAACGGCTCGCGCACCAACCCCAACGCGCCCCGGGATATTTTTCAGGACTACGACATCGTGTATGTAGTGGAGGAAACCGCATCCTTCCGGGCGCAGCCGGGCTGGGTCGACGTGTTTGGGGAGCGGCTCGTCATGCAGACGCCCGACGAGATGGACCATGCGGCGGGACAGCCCACAGATCTTGCGCGCTGTTATGGTTATCTGATGCAGTTCGCGGACGGAAACCGCATCGACCTCCGGCTGATGACGCTCTCCCGCGCGCTGGAAGAATGCCAAAGCGATTCCCAGACCATTGTTCTGCTGGACAAGGACGGCATTCTGCCGCCCCTGCCGCTGCCCTCGGACACGGCCTACCACATCCGCAGGCCGGACCAGACTGCGTTCGCGGGCTGCTGCAACGAGTTCTGGTGGACGCTTCCCTATGTGGCCAAGGGCCTGTGGCGCGGCCGCGTCACTTATGCGCTGGACACCCTGAATGCCTGCGTCCGGCCCCAGCTTCTGCACATGCTGTCCTGGCTGGCCGGCACGCGCACGGGCTTTGCCGTCAGCGCAGGCAAAAGCGGTGCGGACCTGCCCGCTTACCTGCCCGCCGGCTGTTGGGAGCGTTACCTTTCCACCTATGCGGACGCAGAACCCGGCCATGTGTGGGCCGCGGTATTTGCAGCGGCCCCCCTGTTTTTGGACGCGGCGCATCAGACTGCCGAGGCGCTGGCTCTCCCGGTCAACGAAGCGGAGGCCGAAGGAAGCCTGCGTTATCTGTACCGGGTGTGTGAGCTGCCCGCGGATGCTTCAGAAATTTTTTGAGCAGCTGTTTCCACCGACCGCATCTGTTTTTATTCCGTTCAGAAAAGGCGCGGCTCTGAAAATGAACCGCTCCAGTAAAACCGTACAATGGACAAAAGGCCCCCTAATGTAGGAAAATAAAGCTACATTAGGGGGTCTTACTATGTCCGGGAAAAGCGGAGTTGCAGCTCCACAGCGACCAGGGGTTCCAGTACACCTCGCAAGCATACTTCAACCTGACAAAATCTTATGGCATTACGCCCTCCATGTCAAGACGAGCAAACCCATATGATAACGCTATGGCAGAAAAATTCTTTCCCATTCTCAAGACAGAGTGTATCTACCGCCATAAACCGGCCTCATTCTGCGAGGCCAATGAGATGATTGACCGCTACATCAATTTTTACAACTACGAGCGCATCCAGTTAAAAACTGGAGTGGCGCCGCTCACGCTGCGCCACTCCGCTTAATACTTCATATTTCTCCCTACATAGAGGCCTTTTGGTGCTGTCCGCACAATCTGGGGCGGTTTAAAATGAGCCGCACCTTTTCCGTTTTATTTATGCCCTTTTCTTTTTGCCCCGGCCCAGCAGCTGCTGCACCGTGCTCCACAAATCACGGAAATTGATGGCTGCGATGAGCACCACAACCAGTGAACACCACACCGGCCAAAGTTTTACCTGCCACATCATCAGCGCCGATTCCAGCACCAGCAGGCCGAAGTTGCAGCACAGCTTTTCGGGTGCGAAATCCACGCGGATGAGCCCGCGCGTGTTCACTGCCCGCAGCAAAAACACGACAAAATAGCTGACGAACGTGGCCAGCGCTGCGCCGTTGACGCCCCAGACGGGGATGAGTGTGAAGTTCAGCGCAACGTTGATGCCCGCGCCCACAGCCATGGTGGTGAACGAAAGCGTCGAGCGCTTTTCAACCATATAAATACTGTTTAAAAAATTGTCGAAGCTGGCAAATGCCGTTGCCATCGTCAAAAGCGGGATGAATTTCCAGCCGATAAAATAGTCGTCGCGATAAATGGCCATAAAGGGCTGCGCCATCAGCACGATGCCCGCCGCCGCCAGAAAAATCAGGCTCTGGTAGGCGCTGAACACGCGGGAAAAAAACTGTTCGCGCTGTGAATCCGTTCCGTCTGTGAACGCAGAGATCTGCCACGCTTCGGTAAAAATAGTGGAAACGATGGACAGGATGGTGGGCAGCTTATAACTGGCCCCCAGCACCGCCGTCCAGGAAGTGCCGTCCTCCAGCATGGCGGCCACGAAAAACTGGTCGCTGGCGTTGGTGATCCACCAGAAGATGGACGCAGGCACCAACGGCAGCGCATAGCGCAGCATTTTTTTCAGCAGCTTGGTATCAAAGCGCTTGAAATCCAGAAAACGCCAGGTCTTTGTCACTGCAAACAGGAACAGCGCACTGAGACCATCGGCGCAGATGATCGCAAGCAAATAGCCTGTGGGGCCCATATTCAGCACCCGCAGAAACAGCACATAGAACCCGCATGTGGTTATGGTACACAGAATACCGTCAATGGCATACAGGCGGTTGAGCTGGCGTGCACGGCAGAACTGGCAGTTCAGCGTGCGCAGGCAGCTCACCAGCAGGTACACATACAACAGAGCAATATAGTCCCGGAACAGCGCAATACGGGACAGCAGCGGATACAACAGCAGCAGCAGTACGAACCCCATACCAATGGATACAAGGCCGTTCATATAAATGGCGCTCTTGCGGATGCCCTTTTCCAACCCAAAACGGATAACGGCGTTGGCGATACCCAGGCTCACCAGCGGGATCAGCAGGCTGGCGCACTGGTTCAGCAGCTCCTTGATGCCGTTCATTTCCTGCGTTTCAAACCAGTAGCTGAACAGCGGAGCCATCACAAAGCTCAGCAGCTTGGACGAAAACGTACTGATTGCAAACAACATCGTGTTTGAAACAAGGCGCTTGTATTTATCCATGCAGCACCTCCGGCTTCCGGAAAATTTTTACTCTAACTATAATAGTATATCATATATCCTGCCATTTTAAAACCACGGCCCTGTGCCGGCAGAACCAAAACTGCGAACAAAGCGCCGTTTTTCCTTTTTAATATGTAGGCGGCGGTCCCTCCGGGCTTTCCATTCCGCCTTGCACAGACGGCGCCAGCAGCCTGCGGCGCGCCTTATAGTCCGGCATGTACCGCGCTACCACAGCCCAAAAAGCGGGGCTGTGGTCTGCCCGGACAAAATGTGCATATTCGTGCAGCACCACATATTCGACAGCCGCGCGAGGCTTTTCCGCCAGGCGCAGACTGAACGTGATCTGCCGTTTTGCCGGCACACACACGCCCCAGCGCGTTTTCATCTGCCGTACCTTCAGAACGGGGCGCTGCCCGTTCAGCACCTGTGCAAACAACGGAAATACCGCATCGCTTACCTGTGTGAACAGAGCCAGCGCATCCTCCCTGGACACGGAACAGGGGCGCTGCTCTTCCTCGCCGCGCGCAAGAGCGCGCACGCGCGCCGCCTCGATCCATCGAGCCCGTCCGGCCACGAATGCATCCACCTGTGCCAGCGGCGCGCCCAGGGGCGCCGACACGGCAACGCTTCCGTCAGCCCGCACGCGCAGGTTGATATTTTTGACCCGTTTTCGCTTAAACTCATACCGCACACCGCCTGCGGCGCGATACTGCGCGGGTTCTTTGTTTTTCATCCGGCCGGCTCCTCCTGCAGTTTCCCCGCCGCCGCCCGCAGGGGCGGCGGCTTTTTATGCTTCCGTGTTCCAGGGCCTTTGCGCACAAGAGCCCTGGAACATTATACCCCCACACAAATGCAATTGGCAAATCCGCCAAAAATGCCGCGGAAATTTAGCATGGATTCTGCTTGACATGATACTATATCTAGTGCGATAATTATACCCGGCATCAATATTTAGCGAGCATACCAAAGAGTGTGAGTGTGCGCGGAATCGGAGGAAAACCATGATCAAAAGCATCATCAAGCGCGATGGACGCGTCGTTTTGTACGACGAAGGAAAGATCGCTTCGGCCATTTTGAAGGCCATGGAGGCAGCCCAGGAGGGCGACGCTTCACAGGCTGCGGCTGTCGCCAATGCAGTGGAAGCGGCTCTGGAGGAGCGTTGCGGCGCCCAGCCGCCCCAAATCGAGCAGATCCAGGACGAAGTGGAAAGCCAGCTGATGCAGATGGGCTTCGACAACGCCGCCAAAAAATATATTTTGTACCGCGCGTCCCGCACCCGCGTGCGCGAGATGAACACCCGTTTGATGAAAGTGTTCGACGAGCTGACCCATGCCGACGCCACGGCCAGCGACATGAAGCGCAGCAACGCCAACATCGACGGCGACACGCCCATGGGCACCATGCTTCAGTACGGCAGCGAGGCAGCCAAGGACTATTATGACAAATACCTGCTGACACCCGAGCAGAGCCGGGCGCACCGGGAGGGCTGGATCCATATCCATGACTTTGATTTTTACGCCCTCACCACCACCTGCTGCCAAATCGACCTGCTCAAGCTGTTCAAAGGCGGTTTCTCCACGGGCCACGGTTTTCTGCGCGAGCCCAACGACATCCAGAGTTATTCCGCCCTGGCATGTATCGCCATCCAGTCCAATCAGAACGACCAGCACGGCGGCCAGAGCATCGTAAACTTTGACTACGGCCTGGCGCCGGGCGTTGCCAAAACATACAAAAAGCAGTATGCCGTCAATATTTTCAAGAGTCTCGAGCTGCTGGCTCCCGAGGCGGGCGTGACGCTGCAGCAGGTGAAGGACACACTGCGCGCCATTGAGGCTGAACAGGGCCTGCGGCCCCAGCTCGCCACTGATATGGATTACCTGCGCGCCGAGACGGAAGCCCTCACTCCGCTCGTGGGCGGAGACATTGCAAAAAAAGCCCAGGCATTCGCGCTGAAAGAGACGGAAAAGGAGACCGAAAAGGCTACCTATCAGGCCATGGAGGCGCTCATTCACAACCTGAATACCATGCATTCCCGCGCCGGTGCGCAGACGCCGTTCTCGTCCATCAACTACGGCACAGACATCAGCCCCGAGGGCCGTATGGTGATGCGCAACGTACTGCTGGCCACGGACGCGGGCCTGGGCCACGGTGAAACGCCTATCTTCCCCATTCAGATCTTCCGCGTGAAGGAAGGCGTCAACTACAACCCCGGCGACCCCAACTATGATTTGTTCCAGCTTTCCTGCAAGGTGAGCGCCAAGCGGCTGTTCCCCAACTTCAGCTTTATCGACAGCCCGTTCAACCTGCAGTATTACAAGCCCGGCCATCCTGAGACCGAGGTCTCGTACATGGGCTGCCGCACCCGTGTGATGGGCAACGTCTACGATCCCTCACAGGAGATTGCCAACGGCCGCGGCAATCTCAGCTTCACCTCCATCAACCTTCCGCGCCTGGCCATTGAGAGCCACGGCGATGAAGCGCTGTTCTATGAAAAGCTCAAGGATATGATGGAGCTTGTCATCGGCCAGCTGGACGATCGTTTCGCCATCCAGAGCAAAAAGCGCGTATACAACTTCCCGTTCCTGATGGGCCAGGGTGTCTGGCTGGACAGCGAAAAGCTGGGCCCCAGCGACGAGGTGGGCGAGGTACTCAAGCACGGAACATTGAGCATCGGCTTCATCGGCCTGGCCGAGACGCTGATCTCTCTGTACGGACACCACCACGGCGAGAGCGACGCAATGCAGGAAAAAGGCCTTGCCATCGTCCAGTACATGCGCCGGTATCTGGATGCGCGCAGCGAACGCACCCATATGAACTACAGCTTGCTGGCCACCCCGGCGGAGGGTCTTTCCGGCCGTTTTGTACGCATGGACAAAAAGCGCTACGGGCTGATTCCCGGCGTGACGGACAAGGATTATTACACCAATTCTTTCCACATCCCTGTGTACTACAATATCTCGGCCTATGAGAAGATCCGGAAGGAAGCGCCCTATCATGCACTGACCAACGCGGGCCATATCAGCTATGTGGAGCTGGACGGCGACACCGCCAACAACCTGGAAGCGTTCGAGAGTATCGTGCGCTGCATGCACGACTGCGGCATCGGCTACGGCAGCATCAATCACCCGGTGGACCGCGACCCCATCTGCGGGTATGTGGGCGTCATCGGGGAGGTATGTCCCCGCTGCGGCCGCCGCGAGGGCGAGGCCGTTTCTCCCGAACGCATCAAGGAGCTGCGCAAGCTGTATCCCGGCACCTTTACCTACTGCGGCTGCGAATGATCTCATCCGCGCCGAAGCAATAGCACAATTTTTCAACATCTTTTCGTCTTTTGAAGGAGGACTTGACTTATGGCACAGATCGAAACCAACATTGAGGCAAAAAACGGCAAGGGTGTGGGCTTTGAGCGCATCCGCCGCATCACCGGCTACCTTGTGGGCACTCTGGACCGCTTCAACGACGCCAAGCGTGCCGAAGAGCACGACCGTGTGAAGCACGGCATGCAGCATTAAGGAGCGCTTTTGTTTTGATACAGCAAACGATCAATATCGCAGGCATCATGGAGGATTCCATTGTAGACGGCCCGGGCCTGCGCACAGCTATTTTTGCGCAGGGCTGCCCGCGCCGGTGCGAGGGCTGCCACAACCCGGAAAGCTGGGCGTTCGGCACGGGCACGGATATGACGGTGCAGGACCTGTTCTGGCGCGTGAAGAAAAATCCACTGGTGCGCGGCGTCACCTTTTCCGGCGGCGAGCCGTTCAGCCAGGCGGAGCCTTTTACTGAACTGGCAAAGCTGCTGAAGGCCAATGGTTACGAGGTTGCCAGCTATACAGGCTACACCTTTGAAGAACTTCTGGAAAACGGAACGCCGGCCCAGAAGCAGCTGCTGGCCACGCTGGACATTCTGGTGGACGGAGAATTCGTTTTGGCACAGCGCAATCTGGACCTGCGGTTTCGCGGCAGCGAAAATCAGCGCATCCTGGACGTACCCCAGAGCCTTGCCCAGGGCAGAGCCGTATGGTGTACGGCGGCGCGCTGGGTGGGAGAACGGCAGGCATAAGCGTGCACTGCGTCCCCGCGGCACAACCGAAACTTTAGCCGCGCCCATCTCATGCGGGCGCGGCTCTGCTTGTCGAAAAAGGGCAATTTTGTGTGCGAAGTGCGCAAAATTGCCCTTTTGTGCGCCGGAAAGGAGCGCTGAGGGAAACCGGAAAGCGTCTGCACAGCACAAAGCGTCTGGCGTCTCTCAGCGGTTGACGGCTTTGCCGGCAGCCTCAGCCGCATTGCGCGTAAAGATACTTTTTGCTATAATAGGTACGTTCATCACAAGACCAGTAAAGGAATGAAGACCACTCATGCGCATGCGTTTCAAACCCTATGCCGGGCCGGAGCTTGCGGCCTGCCCTTTTCACATGAACGACGCCACCCGGTACAAGGGCCGCTGGCGAGAGACCTTTGCCCGGCCCGGGCAGCCGCTTCACTTGGAGCTGGGCTGCGGCAAGGGCGGATTTCTCGCCCGGCTTGCCTCCCGCAATCCGGACGTCAATTACATCGGCGTGGACATCACCGACAAGGTACTCATTCTTGCCAAACGCAACATCGAACGCATCTACGCCGAACAGGGGCTTCCCATCGACAACGTGAAGACCCTGGCTCACGACATCGAACGTATTCCCACACTGTTGGACAAAGCGGACCGCGTGGAGCGCATCTACATCAATTTCTGCAACCCATGGAACAAAAAGGCCAACCACAAAAAGCACCGTCTGACGCATACCCGCCAGCTTCTGCTGTACCGTCCGTTCCTTGCAGACGGCGCGGAGATCTGGTTCAAATGTGACGACGACGATCTTTTTAAAGATACGCTGCGCTATATGGCCGAGGCCGGGTTCGAGGTGACCTGGCAGACGAGGGACCTGCACGCTGATGAACCGTCGTGGAACATCCGTACTGAACACGAACAGATGTTCACGGAAATGGGCATCCCCACCAAAGCGCTCATTGCGCGCAAAACGTCGCTGCCGGAAAACGCGCCCGCGCCGTGCATCCCGCACGACATCATGGAATAAAACGGCAAACCCGCCTTCTCGGACCGGATGGCCCGGAGAAGGCGGGTTTGCTCGTTTCATCACAAAAGCTTACGACAGCAGCCGGACCCCGAGGATGGGAACGCGAAGCTACCAGCCCATCCGGCGGCAGAAGCGCATCAGATTATCCATCGTCAGTGCAAGGTCACTTTTGCTGCGGGGCTTTGCTTCCCGGAAGGGTACGGCCACACGGTTGATGCTGAACACCGCCGACACACCCATATCGTAAGCCGCTTCAATGTTGTCTCCAATGTCGCCCACCACGGCCACCAGCGGAACGCCCGCGCGCTTTGCCCGCCGCGCCACGCCGATGACCACCTTGCCCAGCAGCGACTGGGCATCCAGCTTCCCTTCCCCGGAGAACACCATATCTGCCCCCTCCAGCAACTTGTCAAAGCCCACGGTATCCAGCACGGTCTCAATGCCCATTTGCAGCGTGCTGCCGAAAAAGGCCACCATGCCGCCGCCCATGCCGCCTGCCGCGCCCGCACCATGGAGCTGCCGGATGTCTCGCCCGGTACAGCGCTCCACAACATCCGCCAAGTGCGCCAGGCCCGCGTCCAGAAGCTCCACCATGGCCGGGTCCGCGCCTTTCTGGGGCGCGAACACATGCGCCGCGCCCAGCGGGCCGCACAGTGGGTTGTCGATATCGCACATGGTCACCAGCTCCGCGCTCGCAAGTGCGGGATGCAGGCCGGAAAGGTCGATCTCCGCAACCTCCGCCAGCGTTGCCCCCACAGGCACAAAGGCCTCGCCTGCCGCGTTGCGGAACACTGCACCCAGCGCTGCCGCAGCGCCGCAGCCTCCGTCGTTTGTGGCGCTGCCTCCCAGCCCCACCACCAGCCGTTTGCAGCCGCGCTCCAACGCATGGGCCATCAGTTCACCCACGCCGTAGGTAGTAGTCTGTTCGGCGTGCAGGCGCTCGCCCACCAGCGGCAGGCCCGCCGCCGCCGCCATCTCGATGACGGCCACACCGTCCGGCAGCATGCCGTAGAACGCGGGCACTTCCTCGAAGTACGGGCCTTTTACAGTCACGGAGACCTTTTCCCCGCCCACGGCCTGCAGAAACGAATCCACACTTCCTTCGCCGCCGTCTGCCACAGGCACGCTGTGCACCTGGGCATCCGGATAATATTCCTGCACCGCCTGTGCCATTACGGTACAGATCTCGGCCGAGGACATGGTTCCCTTGAAGGAATCGGGGATGAGGATCACTTTTTTCATGATTTACGCTCCTTGTCAAAAAAGTCCGGGTTTCAGCTTTACAGGAGCCGGGGCAGGGCCCCGGCTCCTGCACGGTCGGGTAAGACATTCGGCACGGCGCTTTTTTGACGCTGAAAACGCCGTTACCGGAAAATAAGAGAGAGCACGAACACGCCGGCCATCGACGAAAGCCCCAGCAGCAGCGTGCACAGCGTCTGCGTTTTATAGCCCTGCTCCGGCTTCATTTCGCCGAAGTTCGTCACCACCCAGAAATAGGAATCGTTGGCGTGGGATACCGTCATCGCGCCCGCGGCAATGGCCATCACCGTCAGCGCGGCGCGCACGGGCGTGCCCAGTCCCATCACATCCATCAGCGGAGCCATGATGCCCGCCGTGGTGGTAAGCGCTACCGTGGAGGACCCCTGCGCCGTCTTTAGGATGGCGGACAGCAGGAACGGGAAGAAGATGCCCACGGCCTCCAGAATAGACGCGTTGGCCGTAATGGTCTCCACCATGCCGGACACCGCGATCACTTTTCCCAGCACTCCGCCCGCTGCCGTGACGAACAGGATGGGGCCGACGGTCTTAAGCGTCTCGTTGGTGAGCTCGTAGAATTTGTTCAGCCGTTTCGCACCCGCAAGCAGTGCTACACCGAACAGCGTGCCCACCGCCAGCGCGATGATGGGTGCGCCCAAAAATGCACACAGATCATAGGCAAAGCCCGTCCAGCCCGCCATGGCCGCGATGGAGCCCAGCGCCATCAGCAGGATGGGCACGACAATGGGCGCCAGCGCCGCCGCCCCGCCGGGCAGCTTGCCGAACTCCGCCACCAGTTCCTCGTATGTCCTGGCCGTTTCGCCGTCGCATGCCTCATCGCCCGCTTTTACCTTTTTGCCGATGTACTTTGCGAAGAAGTAGCCCACAAACAGGGGAATGATGGAGCACAGCGCGCCCATGCCCATAACGAGCAGCAGGTTGTCGCCGATGCCCAGCGTGCTGGCCGCGGCAATGGGCCCCGGCGTAGGCGGAATGAATACGTGAGAGATATACAGCCCGGCCGAAAGCGCCACTGTCATGGCCACGCTGGACGTCATTGTGCGCTTTACCAGCGCCTTGCGGATGGGGTTGAGGATAACAAACCCTGAATCACAGAACACGGGGATGGAAACCACCCAGCCCATGAGCAGCACAGCCAGCTCCGGCCGTTTTTTCCCCACCACATGGATGACCATATCCGCCAGCTTCAATGCCGCGCCTGTGGCCTCCAGGATCGTGCCGATGAGCGCACCCAGGATGATGACAATGCCGATGCTGGTGAACGTGCCGGAAAAACCCGAGCCGATGACGTTGGCAAGCCCCGGCGTGACAGCGCCGTCCGCGGCTGTCCTGTTCACCAGCGGCACGCCCGCCACAAGCCCCAGCACCAGCGAGATGCCCATGATGGAAAGGAATGGGTGGATCTTCCATTTCGAGATGGCCAGGATCATAAGGACAATGGCCGCCACGAACGCAAGGATAAGCGGAAAACCTGACATGATGAAACCTCCTTTTGAATCGGCTTTGCGCACCCGCTGCTGCCGGGTGCCGCCTGTTGATACAGTGTACCGGGCCGCACGCTGTTTTATGATGTTTTGCGCCCGTCTTTCAAGCCGTATTTCAAGCGAGATCTCTGTTCCTCATGCCAATACCGCGCAAGGCCGCGCGACAGATTTGGTTTAATTGTCCAGTTTCAGCTTCCCATCAAAAGCAGGCTGCCTTCCACTTCCTTGAAAAAAAGCACTGCCATATAGAATACCGGTGCTTGGCTGGGCCGGCGCACATCGCAGCCCGTCAGCTCCTCCAGCCGCTTCAAACGGTACTGCAGAGTGTTTTTGTGGATATACAATGCATCCGCCGCTGCCTGGATGGAACCCTCCGCCGCAAAGTATGCCTCCAGAAGTCCAATCCATCGGCGCAGCTCCTCGTAAGTGCAGCCCCGAAATACCTTACGCAGATATTCTTCCTTGGTCTGGCGCGGCACATCGCCTGTGAACAGCTCCAGCGTCACACTGTCGTAAGGCAGCACGCCTTCCGGCGCCATGCGAGCCGAACGCCACGCCTTATTTGCCTGGGCATAAGCCCGGTGCACATCCGGCGCGCCGCCGTCGATCCCCACTGCCAGCCGCAGACCAAAGCGTTCCCGCGCCATGACGCACAAACGCTGTGCCATGGCCTGCATCTGAGCGTCCGGCCGCGCACGCAGCAGCAGAATCTGCCGCGCTGCATTCCGCAGAATGATACCGCCCGCCTCGCCCTCCACAAGTCCGGAGACCGCCGTCTCCAGCTGGTCGATGCGTTTTTGTCCGGCGGCGGTGTCGGTGTAGAGGGCAAGGTCCCGCACACTCACCACCATTACCCGGCGCGGCACTGTAATGTCCACACCCAATGCCAGCCCGCGTTCCGCCAGCACCTGCGGCTGCAGCAAGCCGCCGCCCAACACCCAGTCCTCCAGAAAACGGCTGCGCACACGCTGGTCCAGCCGCTTTTCATCCTGTTCATTGCCCTCGCGGATAAGGATCTCCGTCATCTTTTTCACGACCTGGCCGTATCCGATGACCTGCTCGTACGCGCCTGTGATGCCGATGACGCCCACGGTACGGCCCCCGTGTGTGATGGGCAGGTTCAGCCCCGCCCGCACGGTAGGCGTGGCATCCTCCGGACGGACGTACAGCTCCGGCAAGCCCTCCTCTACAATGCGTTTTGCCCCTGCGTGGAAGTGGCCCACCCGTGTGCCGTCCGTGCTGGCAATGATATTTCCCCGTTCGTCCATCATGTTGATGTGCTGCCCCACGATGCCGCTGATCTCGTCCACGATACGCTGGGCGCTCTGTACTGAAAGCTCCACATTCGTTCTCCTTTCCTCAGCGCCCTGCGGCACATGGCTCCCGCCTTCCGTCCCAAGCCGGCCGCACTGAAACTGTGCCGCACCGCCCTGCCCGTATTATACACTGCCGTGAGAGCATTTCCCATGGTTTATATACTAAAATAAATATCTTATAATTGTATTATAAAACAAATTTTTGCAAAACGCATCCTTTTGGGGAAACGGGCACGGTATTTTGCATCGCGCCATGTATGCAGAAACCCGCCCCGCTGCAAAAGCAGCAGGGCGGGTCAGCAAAGCCGGGAACCTACCGGTCAAACGATCTTTGGGATGGTGATGGCATGCACCGGGCACACATTCATACAGGTGCGGCAGCCCGTACACTTTTCATAGTCTACACGGGCCACGTTATTGGTCACCTTGATGGCACCCTCCGGGCAGCTCTTTTCGCACTTCATGCAGCCGATGCAGCCTGCCGTGCAGGCCTTGCGCGTCAGGGCGCCGCGGTCGTGATTGGCGCACATGACAACGGGCTTTTCGCTCTCCGGCCGAATCCAGATCACCTTTTTGGGGCACGCCTGCTCGCAGGCGCCGCAGCCTGTGCATTTTTCCGGATTCACACGGGCAAGCCCGTTTGACACCGTGATGGCGTCGAACTTGCAGGCCTTGACACAGTCCCCGTAGCCCAAACAGCCGTATTCACAGGCGGCGCGGCCGGAATACAGCGCGGCGCAGGCGGCACAGCTTTCAATGCCTTCGTACTCATACTTATCCTGCGTGTGGTCGTAGCTGCCCTGGCAGGCTACGATAGCCTTGCGCTTCACAACTTCGCCCGCTTCCACGCCCATGATGGCTGCAGCCGCGGCCGCACATTTTGCACCGCCGGGCACACATTTGTTCACCGGCGCGCCCTCGACAATGGCTTTTGCATAGTCGGCACAGCCGGCGTAGCCGCAGGCGCCGCAGTTAGCGCCGGGCAGCACGCCCAGCACCTCGCCCACGCGGGGGTCTTCCTCTACGTGCATAAAATGTGCCGCCACAACCAGGATCGCGGCGCCCAGAAGGCCGATGACGGTGACAACCGCCACCGCTGTTACGATACTCATGCTCTCTCTCCTTCCTTAATGGCCCGCGAAGATATTTTCGATGACGCCGCCGAAGCCCATGAAGGACAGGCTGGTGACGCTTGCCGCCACAAGCGTGATGGGCAGGCCCTCAAAGCACTTGGGAGGCTGGGCATCCTCCAGCCGTTTGCGTACGCCGGAGAACAGCACCATGGCCACCATGAAGCCCACGCCCGCGCCCACAGCGCACACCAGGCTCTCGGCAAAGTTGTAGCCCTCGTCCAGCACGGAAATTGTCACGCCCAGCACCGCGCAGTTGGTGGTGATGAGCGGCAGATACACACCCAGCGCCTTGTACAGCGGGGGCATGAACTTTTTGAGGATGATCTCAACCAGCTGCACCAGCACCGCGATGATGAGGATAAACACAATGGTCTGCAGATAAGCCATGCCGTTTGGCTCCAGCAAATAGGTGTAGATGGGCCAGGTAACACTGGTGGCCAGCGCCATGACAAAGATGACGGCGGCAGACATGCCCACGGCGGAATCCAGCTTTTTGGAAACGCCCAGGAACGGGCAGATGCCCAGGAACTGCACCAGCACATAGTTGTTCACGAGGATCATGCTGAAGAAGATCATTGCCAGCTTAACAGCCATTACGCCTCGCCTCCTTCCGCTTTATCCGCGCATTTGCCGCCGCATACGCTGGCCGAGGGGCAGCCCTCGCAGCCGATGCTGCGCACCTTGCGGTTGTTTGTCTTGATCTCGATCCAGATCACCAGCGCCATCAGGCAGCCGAACACGAAGAAGCCGCCGGGAGGGGTAATGAACACAGTCATGGGGTCCACTGCCGCGGGCATGACCTGTACGCCGAACAGCGTACCGGCGCCCAGCACCTCGCGGACGGAGCCCATCACCACCAGAGTTCCCGTAAAGCCCAGACCCATGCCCAGGCCGTCCAGCGCCGAAAGGCCGATGCTGTTCTTGGAAGCGAACATCTCGGCACGGCCCAGGATGATGCAGTTCACCACGATGAGCGGCAGGAAGATGCCCAGCGCCGAATCCAGCGCAGGCACAAACGCCTTCACCAGCATCTGCAGTACCGTCACAAACGTGGCGATGACCGTGATGTAGGCCGGCAGACGAACCTTATCGGGGATGATCTTGCGCAGCGCCGAAATGGCGATGTTGGAGCACACCAGCACAAACGTGGCCGCAAGGCCCATGCCCAGACCGTTGACGGCCAGCGTGGTGACGGCCAGCGTGGGGCAGGTGCCCAGCACCAGGCGCAGCGACGGGTTCTCCTTCAAAAGGCCGTTGGAGAATACCTTCAGTTTTTCCTTCATTCCGCTCACGCCCCTTTCACTGTGCTGAACGCGTCAATGGCCTTCTGCACCGCATCCATCGCCGCGTTCGAGGAAATCGTCGCGCCCGCCACGGCGTCCACGCCGTCCAGGCTCGTCTTGCCCACGAATTGTCCGGCAAACCGCGGACGGCCCACCTGTCCGCCCACATCCGCCGTTTCATTGGAGGCGTCGATGTATACGCCCGTGATCACGCCGTCGTCGTCGAATCCAACCGCCGCGGTCACCGGCTTTTTGTAAAAGCCCTCCGCCTGCGCATAGATCACAACGCCGTAAGCTTCGCCCTTGTAAGCCTCCGTCACACCGTCGGCGGAGACGTCCACAGGCGTGATGGCGCCTGCGTCGGGCAGCAGCGCCGCGCGCAGCTCTTCGGGCGAAAGGGCCGAAAGGTCCTCTCCTGCCACGCCGGCTTCCTGATTATACGCCGCGATAGCCGCGTTGATGGCCGAGGCAGCCGCGCCGGAGGAAATCGTCGCGCCCGTGATGGCATCGATGTCGGAGAGGCCGAATTCTTCGGCGGGCATACCGGAAAACTGGTTCTGGAACGCTTCGCTCTTGACTTTCTGGCCAAGGCCCGGCGTTTCGTCGTTGTCCAGGAATTGAACGGCTTCGATCGTGCCTTCGGCGTTGAACGCCACCATGACGGGCACCTCGCCGCCGTAGCCCTTTGCCTGCGCGGTAATGACGTAGCCGCTGTCGTTGTCCGCCTTATAAATGGCCGTCACGCCCTCGGTAGGGGTTTCCGGCGCCACCTCCGTAAAGGTGTCTGCCGACGGCAGCAGAGCCTGCCGCGTGGCGTTTGCCGTTTTGACGGCGTTTTCCGCGATGATGGGGGCCGTCACATTGTTTGTCACAGCCAGCAGAAGGCTTGTGACCAGGCAGATGACGCCCAGCACCACGATGGGTTTTACAAAATCATTCCAGGTGTTTTTCATTTGGCTTTGGCACCTCCCAGCGGTTTCTGGCGCGTGAGGTCATTGATATAAGGCACCAGCAGGTTCATCAGCAGCAACGCAAAGCTGACACCTTCGGCCATGTTGCCGTAGAACCGGATGATGCAGGTGATGACGCCCAGGCATACGCCGTAAACGATACGGCCCGTGAAGGTGAACGGGCTGGTGACGTAATCCGTCGCCATGAAGAACGCGCCCAGCAAAAGCCCGCCGGAAAAGAGCTGCAGCACCACATCCTGCCCCAGCACCAAGCTGAGCACTGCCACGGTACCGATGTAGGACAGCGGAATGGCCGCGCTGATCGTTTTGGTGGCGATCAGGTAAATGCCGCCCAGAATAAGCGCCACGGCGCAGGTCTCGCCCAATACGCCGCCGTGGGCGCCCAGCAGCAGCTGCAACAGCATGTCCTTGCCTGCCATGCTGTTGCCCGCCACGAGAGGCGTGGCGCTGGCCAGCGCATCAATGTCCGTCTGGGGAAAGGCATAAGCCGTCATGCGGCCCGCAAAGCCGATGAACAGCACGATGCGTCCCAACAGGGCGGGATTTGCAAAATTGAAGCCCAGACCGCCGAACAGCTGCTTTGCCACCACGATGGCGACGAAAGCGCCGATGATGGCGATCCACAGCGGAATGGTCGCGGGCAGGTTGAAAGCCAGGATCATGCCTGTGACAACGGCGGAGAAGTCCCCCACCGGAACCGGCTTTTTCATCACGACGCAGTACAGCGCTTCGAAGCCCACACAGGCCGCCACAGTAACGCCCGTGACCAGCAGTGCCCGCGCGCCGAAAATAAGCGTGCTGGCCACCAGTGCGGGCAGCAGCGCGATACACACGTTGAGCATAAGCCCCCGCGTGCTGGTATGGTTGGTGATATGGGGGGATGCGGTAACGATCAGTTTTTTGCTTTCCATCGTTATTTCTTCCCTCCGTTCTTATTTTTCTGCCACACGGCCTTGGCCAGATTCATCGTCTGTGTGACGGGCCGCTTGGCCGGGCACACATAGCTGCATGTTCCGCAGCCGATGCACAGGTCCACCATCAGCTTGTCCAGCATCTCGCCGTCGTTCTTGGTGTACGCGCCCGCGATCTCCACAGGCGAAAGGCCCATGGGGCAGGCATTGATGCAGTTGCCGCAGCGGATACACGGACCGGGAGCGGGCAGAGCGGCCACCGCCGGGCCGAAAGCCACCAGCGCATTGTTCTGCTTCAGCACGGGGAAAGCCGGGTCCGCTACGGCAGTCCCCATCATCGGGCCGCCCATCAGGATCTTGGAAACATCGTCCTTTACGCCGCAGAAGTCCAGCACGTCGCCGATGGGCGTGCCGATGACGACCTCTACGTTCTTCGCTTCGCCGATGGCGTCTCCGTCCACGGTCAGGCGCTTGGTCGTGAGAGGCATGCCCGTGGCCAGGTATTTGCCCAGTGTGGACACCGTGGTGACGTTCAGCACGATAACGCCTGCGTCCGCGGGCAGACCGCCCCGGGGTACTTCGCGCCCCGTGGTCTTTTCAATGAGCACCTTTTCCGCCCCTTGGGGATAACGGCTCTGCAGGGGCATAACGGAATAATCCGGGTCGTTCTTCACAAGGCTGAACATAAGGTCGATGGCCTCAGGCTTGTTGCGCTCAATGCCGATGACGACCTTTTTGATGCCCAGATGCTGCTTGACGGCCGCAATACCGCGCATCACGCTCTCAGAGCATTCCAGAAATTCCCGGTTGTCCGAGGTAATGTACGGCTCGCATTCCGCGCCGTTGATGACGAGGGTGTCGATGGCCGAAAGATCCTTGGGCGAGAGCTTGACCGCCGTGGGGAAACCCGCGCCGCCCAAGCCCACCAGGCCGCACGCCTGCACCGCCGCAATGAGCGAAGCGTGGTCCGTCACCTCGGGCGGAACACAGGCCGGGTCCGGCGTCTGCTCGCCGTCGGCCCTGATGACGACAGCCGGTACCGAATGGCCGTTGGGCATATGCACGGTCTCCACGGCCTCCACGGTGCCGGACACGCCGCTGTGGATGGCTGCGCCGACGAAACCGCCCGCCGCGCCCACAACGGTACCCACCAGCACCGCATCGTCCTTTTTCACCGTGGGGGTGCACGGCGCGCCGATATGCTGCTGCATGGGCAGCACGATCTTTTCGGGCAGGGGCATGGCGACAGTGGCCATACCGGATGTTTTCTTTTCATGCGGCACGCGCGCGCCGAGGGCGCTGCGTTTGAATTTGGATGACATGAAAATATGATCCCTCGTTTCTCCTTTTGTATTTTTTACGGTTGCCGCCGTATCCACCCGGGGCGCAGATACAACGCCAGTACGCAAAATAATCCATCTTCTATTGTAAACACTGGGCCGGGCGTAGTCAACAACGGATAATTTTTTCACAATATCCGGCGCGGCCTGCGCGGCGGCGGCTTTTTCCCTGTGCCGCCGCGCGCCCCGGCGCGGAACGGTTGCGTTTTTATGCACGATTGTGCTATACTAACAGCGGTATACTGTAATAACAAAACAGCCGCGTCTTATGCGGTTTGCCGCGTACGGCCGCATGGCGGTATATCGTTCAAAACATACATTCAGCAACGCGGGCCTGCCGCCCGCGGGGAGGAAACACGTTGTCCTTTCTTATCACAAACAGCCGGGACGCGCTGCCCATGGAAACGCTGCCCGCATTGAAAATCACACATTTCAACGGCGAGCCTGCCCGCGGGCAGGTATATGCGTATCTGCGCTGCTATGTGCGGGATGGCGAAATCCCTTTCAGCGTCACGGTATTTGATGAAACGCCGCCCGACACGGCCCGCTTCGGCTTTGCCGTCACGCCGGACGACGCTGCCGGCACTTATCTGTTCGCGTCCTGTACAAAGCAGCAGGGCGATGCGCTGTGGCTGTACCGTACCGGGGAACCGGCGGACGTACCGCTGCGCCGGCTGGAAATGCCGCCCATGCGGCATCTGGCCGGCAGTGACGAGCAGGGCTTTTACTGGAGCGCCGAAGGTGTGCTCCCCGCTCAGGCGTTCCGCACGGCGTTCGGCCGTGTGCCCAGGGTGGGCGGCATCCTGCCCGGGAACGCCTTTTTGTATGACGTTTCCGAACCGGCGTTCGGCGCGGCGTTTCCTGTGCCCGCAGGTGCGGGCGTTCCCACCGCAGCCGGGTTCGGCACCTTCGTCGTGGTGCCTTATTGACCGGCGCGTGTCCTTTCGCAGTGTTCCCTTTTTTCACCGCCGCATCCCCTTATTCCGCATCTGCCGGCAAATGCCGGCATACTAATTGCAGGAGGCGTATTGCTATGTTCAAATTTATCCTGAAGGTATTCGCCGTGGCCGCCGCCGTCGCAGCGGCGCTGGCGGCGCTGTCTTGGTTCGACAAAGCCGGCACCCCCGAGTATATCGAAATCTATTCCGACGACGAGGACGCGTTTTAGGAAACGTTTCGCAGCGTACAGCGCCGTGTTCGCGGTGCGCCGTCTCCTTTCCGCAGAAAACCGCCCCGCACGGATGCATTCCAGCGTCCGGCGCGGGGCGGTCTTTTTGTTTTCATATGAGCGGCTCAGGCCGTCTCCTGGCTTTCCAGCAGCGGTGTATAATACTTCAGCTTATACTGCGCCAGCATCTCGTTGAAATTTGGCACATACCCGTCGTGCATGTTGCGGCGGAACTCGTGGGCGTCGAAGTGGTCGTCCTCGGATTCCTTGCCCACAATGCGCGCGGCAATGTTGGAGCAATGGTCGGAGATGCGCTCCAGGTTCGTCAGGATCTCCAGGAAAATGATGCCGCTCTCGATGGCGCACACACCGTTTTTCAGGCGCAGAATATGCCGTTCCCGAAGCGTGTCGATCATCAAGTCGATGGTCTCCTCCAGCGGCTCCACCTGCTCGGCCAGCACCGTATCGTCCGCCTGGAAGGCCGCCAGCGTGATATCCATGATCTCTTTGATGGCGTTGTCCACCAGCGAAAGCTCCCGCCGGGCGCTTTCGGAGAAGGTGATCTCCTTGTCGAACATCTCGCCGCTGCGCTCCACCACATTGATGGCGTAGTCGCCGATGCGTTCGTATTCCACAATGAAATTGATCAGCTCGTTTACCGCATGGCTTTCGCTCTCGTTCAGTTCACGATCAGTCACCTTTACCAGATAGTTGCTGATATTGACCTCCAGCTTATCGATGACGCTTTCGCGCTGCTGAATGAGATTGAGCACCTCGGTGTTATGGCTGTACAGCACGGGCACGGCCTCGCCGTAATTGGCGCGGGCGTTGCGGGCCATGGTCTCCACGGCGCTTTTGGCCTGCTGGATGGCAACCGCGGGAGAATTGAACAGACGCTCGTCCAGCACGGGGATCTCGATGTCCTGCTTTTCTCCGGGCTTGTCCGGGATGGTCATTTCCGCCAGTTTGGCCAGCAGCTTCGTGAACGGCAGGAACAGCAGCGTTACCACCACGTTGAACAATGTGTGGAAGTTTGCAATATCGCCCATATTCATCGTGTCGTTCCACCACGAGAACCCAACCGCGGCTTTCACGCCGTAGATGGCCGCCATAAATATGACCGTACCGATAATGTTGAAATAAACGTGTACCATCGCGCTGCGCTTGGCCGCCTTGGATGTGCCGATGGACGCGATGAGCGATGTGGACGTGGTGCCGATGTTCTGCCCCAAAATAATGGGGATGGCGCTGCCCCAGGTGACCAGGCCGGTGCTGGAAAGCGCCTGCAAAATGCCCACGGACGCCGAGGAGCTCTGCACCGCCACCGTGACGAGCGTACCCGCCAGAACGCCCAGAATGGGATTCTGCAGCGTGGTGAACAGGCGGACGAACAGTTCGGATTCCCGCAGTGTGCTCACAGAATCCGTCATCATGCCCATACCGATGAACAACAAGCCGAAGCCCATGAAAATCTGGCCGATGTCGCGCTTGCGCGGCGACTTGATGAACACGAACAGCACCGCGCCCACAAACGCCAGAATGGGCGCGAACGTGGCGGGCTTAAGGAATTCCATCAGCATGCCGCCGCCCGAAATATCGGAAAGCCGGATGATCTGGCCCGTCACCGTGGTGCCGATGTTGGCGCCCATGATGATGCCGATGGCCTGGGAAAGCTGCATGATGCCCGAGTTGACAAGGCCCACCACAATGACCGTGGTACCCGAGCTGGACTGGATGAGCGCGGTGATGACGGCCCCGAGAGCCACGGCGCGCCAGGTGGACGAAGTGAGCTTCTGCAGGATGCTCTCCATCCTGCCTCCGGCGTATTTCTCCAGCCCCGTGCCCATGATGGACATGCCGTACAAAAACAGCGCCAGGCCGCCCGCCAGGCTGATAACGTTGAAAATGGTCATACATGGCCTCCGGTCTCTCCCAACGGGCCTTCCATACACGCCCGTGGTCTTCACGAAATTTTGACAGTTTTTTTACAGTAACAATACAATTATACTGTGTAGCCGGCCCGTGCGCAATGCGTTTTTCCCACTTTACAAAAACTGTACATTTCCCCTGCGGCGCGCAGGATGGCCGTCAGGCGCCTTTTTCCACCGATACCACAACGCCCGCGGGCATACAGACGGCCTGGTCGTGCTCTTTTGAAAGCCAGCCGTAGCCCTCGCAGATATGGTCCGGGCACCGGCTGTTGATAAAGCGGATGCGGCCCTCAGACACCTCCAGCGTCACGGGGAGCTTGCCTTCGCTGATTTCATAGGTGCCGTCCTTGTCCAGCGGCAGGGTGATCGTCTCCGCGTCCGTGATCTCCACGCGAGCCGTCGCCCCCTCTGTACGCGTCATAACTCTTGTCACGGCAATCACGCCCGCCAGCAAAATGACCGCAAGTGCGAACAATATGTTTTTTTTCATGGTTTCTCCTTTTTACGCCTTTTTATGTCTTGTGTTGTCCTTTTAATATACTATAATAAAAGGTATCAACTATGCAAGGAGATTGTTTATGGACGAAAAACTTCTTCTGGAACAGATCGATGCTTTTGTGGCGGAAAACAGGGAAAATGTCCTGCGGGACCTGAAGACGCTGGTGGACATCAACAGCGTGGAAGGCCAACCCCAGCCGGGCGCACCTTTCGGCCCCGGCCCCAGGAAAGCCCTGGAGGCTGCGCTGGACATCGCCGCCGGCATGGGTCTGGACGCACACAACTGCGAAGGGTACATCGGCTACGCCGACCTGCCCGGCGCAAGCCCCACGCAGATCGCCACCATTACGCATCTGGACGTGGTGCCCGAGGGCAACGGCTGGACAGGCTCCCCGTTTGATATGGTGCGCCGCGACGGCTATGTCGTGGGACGCGGCGTGGCCGACGACAAAGGCCCCGCTGTACTGACGCTGTATGCTGCCAAATTCTTCAAGCAGCAGGGCGCCACGCTGCCCTATACGCTGCGCATCCTGCTGGGCGCCAACGAGGAGACCGGCATGAAAGACGTGGATTACTACCTGGAACACTATCCCCAGCCCGCATTCTGCTTCACGCCGGACGCCGAGTTCCCGGTGTGCTACGGGGAAAAGGGCGGCTACGGCGGCTGGCTGGTGAGCGCACCGCTGCACGGCAGCCTCATCGACTTTCAGGGCGGCGTGGCCCACAATGTGGTGCCGGACCGTGCTTATGCGCTGGTACGCGCGGACGCCTCCGCGCTGAAGGACACCGAAAATGTGAAAGTTACAGCCGAGGCGGACGGCGTAGCTCGTATTTCCGCTTTCGGCAAGGGCGGCCATGCGGCCATGCCCGCCGGTACGGTGAACGCCATTGCTCTTGTGGTGGACTACCTGCTGGACAACCGCCTGTGCAGCGAGGAGGAAGCCCGCGCGCTGGAAATGCTGCGCCGGCTGCACGCCTCCACAGACGGCAGCAGCGTGGGCATCGCCGCGCAGGACGACGTGTTCGACCCGCTCACCTGTGTGGGCGGCGTCATCAAGCTGGAAAACGGCGCGCTGCGCCAAAGCATCGACATCCGTTTCCCCACCAGCACCAATGCCGAGACGCTGTGCGCCGCGCTGTCGAAGCTGGCGCAGGACGCGGGCGGCAGCTTCCTGCCGGACAGCGCCCGTGTTCCGTTCTATATCGACCCCAATACCCCGGTCATCCAGACGCTCATCCGGACGTACAACGATGTAACGGGCAAAAACGCCCAGCCTTTCACTATGGGCGGCGGCACCTATGCGCGCCACTTCAAATGCGCCGTCAGCTTCGGTATGGAAGAGACCGGCGAACCCGCGCCCGAATGGGTCGGGCCCATGCACGGCCCGGACGAGGGCGTGAGCGAGGCGCTGCTGTTCAAGGCACTGAAGATCTATATCCTGGCCATCGCCCGCCTTATGCAGCTGGAATTTTGACCGTTCTGCGGCGGGCCGCCGCAAAAACACGACAGAAAAGGCCGCGCGTCCCCAATGGGGTCGCGCGGCCTTTGCCGTCTGCCTTTTGCGTTCAGCGCTCCCGGCTGGCAACCTCTGCCAACACCTGCGCCTTGAATTCCTCCACGGTTTTTGTGCCGCCCTTTTCCTCCTTGCGCGCACGCACGCTCACCGTACCGTTTTCCATCTCCTGCGCGCCCACAACGAGCATGTAGGGGATCTTCTCCAGCTGGGCTTCGCGGATCTTGTATCCCATCTTCTCGGCGCGGTAGTCGCCCTCCACACGCAGCCCTGCGTCCCGCAGCTCCTGCTCCACCTGTTTGGCATAGGCATGGTGCGCCTCGCTGATGGGGATGACCTTCGCCTGCACAGGCGCCAGCCACACGGGGAATGCGCCTGCAAAGTGCTCGATGAGAATGCCGATGAAGCGCTCGATGCTGCCGAACACCACGCGGTGGATCATCACCGGGCGGTGCTTCTGTCCGTCTGCGCCGGTATATTCCAGCTCAAACCGCTCGGGCATCTGCATATCCAGCTGGATGGTGCCGCACTGCCAGGTGCGGCCGATGGCGTCCACCAGGTGGAAATCCAGCTTCGGGCCGTAGAACGCGCCGTCACCCTCGTTGATCTCGTAAGTGCGGCCCAGCTCCTCGATGGCCTCGCGCAGGGCATCCGTGGCCGTCTCCCAGTCCTCCAGCTCACCGATGTGGTCCTCGGGCATGGTAGAAAGCTCGATGTGGTACTCAAAGCCGAACAGGGAATACACCTCGTCGATGAGCTTTACCACACCCTTTATCTCGTCCTTCACCTGCTCCGGCGTCATGAAGATATGCGCGTCGTCCTGTGTAAAGCAGCGCACGCGCATCAGGCCATGCAGCGCACCGGACAGCTCGTGCCGGTGCACAAGGCCCAGCTCACCCATACGCAGGGGCAGGTCCCGGTAGCTGTGGGGCTGCGTTTTGTATACCAGCATGCCGCCCGGGCAGTTCATGGGCTTAATGGAAAAGTCCTCGCCGTCGATGAGCGTGGTGTACATATTATCCTTGTAATGGTCCCAGTGGCCGCTGCGCTCCCACAGCGCCCTGCTGAGGATGATGGGCGTGCTGATCTCCTGATAGCCCGCGCGCTTATGGATTTCGCGCCAGTAGTCGATGAGGGTGTTTTTCAGCAGCATGCCCTTGGGCAGGAAGAACGGGAAGCCCGGGCCTTCCTCCAGCAGTGCAAACAGCCCCAGCTCCTTGCCCAGCTTGCGGTGGTCACGCTTTTTGGCCTCTTCCAGCATGTTCAGATAGGCCTCCAGTTCGGCGGCCTTGGGGTATGCCGTACCGTACACACGGCACAGGCTGTCCCGCGCAGCGTCGCCGCGCCAGTAGGCGCTGGCTGTGCTCAACAGCTTTACAGCCTTCACCGCGCCCGTGCTCATCAGGTGCGGGCCGGCGCACAGATCCGTAAAATCCCCCTGCCGGTAAACCGAAAGCTGCCAGCCCTTTTCGGCGTATTCCTCCAGCAGCTCCAGCTTGTAGGTCTGCCCCTTGAAGATCTCGCGGCCCTCCTCCACGGTGATGAACCGTTTTTCCACAGGAAGGTCTGCCTTGACGATCTTCTTCATCTCAGCCTCGATGGCCTCGAACTGGTCCGGCGTAAAGGGCTCCGTGCCGCCGATGTCGTAATACCAGCCGTCGTCCAGCGCCGGGCCGATGCCGAACTGGGCATCCGGGAACAGGTGCTGGATGGCCTGCGCCATAATGTGCGCGCCCGTGTGCCAGAAGGCGTGCTTGCCTTCCGGGGAATCGAACGTCAGGATCTCCAGCTCGCAGTCCTTTTCCAAAGGAGTGCGCAGGTCCACGGCCTCGCCGTCCACCCTGGCGGCGCAGGCGCTTTTGTACAGGCCCATGCCGATGCTCTTTGCAACGTCCGCTGGCGAAACGCCCGGCTCAAATTCCTTCACGGCGCCGCCCTTCAATGTCACGTTGATCATTTCAAAATCCTCCTTCTTCCGGCATATACCGGAAAACAAAAAAGCCCATCCCGTAAAACTGATACGGGATGAGCGCAGAATGCCCATGGTTCCACCCGAATTACACACGGCGGGCGCGCCCGGCGCGTGTCACTCTTTGCCGGCTGTAACGGGCCGTGCCCGGCGGGAGTTGCAGGGCAATGCGCCCGTTCTCCCCCGCGCTCCGCGGTGGTAACATACGGCGGCGGTGCAAAGCCGCTTGCAGCGCGCGGCATGCCGTTTGGGGAACGGCGGGCCGCGGCGGCCCTCTCTTTTGCGCGCCGGCGCATGCATTATCCGCTTCATCGCTTTGGCGGGATGGTGTACACCGTTATCTTACAACGCGCGCGTCCAAAAGTCAAGCACAAAGCGCATTCCGCCGCTTTCACACGGGCGAAAAACTTGCACAACCTTTCGTATAAGCGTAAGGATTTATTCATGGAAATGTAACAATTTCTTGACAAGTGTGAAACCGCGCTTTACAATATGAATGATGATTTAATGTAATTTTTAGGGGCGGACGGACCTGCCGTTTGCCTTTTTAACCTTTTTTGAAATCAAAATGTGACGCGGCAGCCGCCCCGGAGATTACTTTCATTCATAATAAAAGCGAATAGGAGTTGAACCCTGAAAATGGTATCACCGGTCATCGCCGCTGTGATCGCCGTTGTCGCAGGCGTAGTGGCTGCCGCCATTGCATTTTTCGCCGGGGTTTCTTACCGCCGCAAAACTGCCGAGGCAAAGATCGGCAGCGCGGAGGAAGAGGCCAAGCGCCTGATCAACGACGCTATGAAAGCCGCACAGCAAAAGCGCAAGGAAGCGCTGATCGAAGCAAAGGACGAAGCTTTTCAATTGAAGGCTGAGGCCGACAAAGAAATCAAGGAACGCCGTTCGGAGCTGAGCCGCCAGGAGCGCCGCCTCGACCAAAAGGAAGAGGCCATGGACCGCAAAACGGCCGTTCTGGAGCAGAAAGAAACTGACCTTGCCAAGCGCTCCGAGCTTGTGGAGGCCCGCTTGGACGAAATCGAACAGATCAAGGCCCGCGAACTGGACAAGATGGAAACCATCGCCGGCCTGACGGCGGAGGACGCAAAGCAGCTGCTGCTCAACCGTCTGGACGAGCAGCTCACCCACGAAAAGGCAATGCACATCGCCGCGTTCGAGACGCAGACCAAGGACGAGTGCGACACAATGGCCCGCGAGCTCATCAGCCAGGCCGTGGCGCGCTGTGCCGCCGACCATTCCAGCGAAGCCACGGTATCCGTGGTGCCGCTGCCCAGTGACGAAATGAAAGGCCGCATCATCGGCCGGGAGGGCCGCAACATCCGCGCGCTGGAGACAGCCACGGGGGTTGACCTTATCATTGACGATACGCCCGAGGCCATCACGCTTTCCAGCTTTGACCCGGTGCGCCGCGAGGTTGCCCGCATGACGCTGGAAAAACTCATCAGCGACGGCCGTATCCACCCGGCCCGCATTGAGGAGACCGTTGAAAAATGCCGCCGCGAGCTGGAGCTCGCCATGAAGCGCGAGGGCGAAAAGGCTGTTATGGACGTAGGCGTCCACGGCATCCACCCGGATATGGTAAAGCTGCTGGGCCGCCTGCGCTACCGCACCAGCTACGGCCAGAACGTGCTGAACCACTCGCTGGAGGTGGCCTATCTCTCCGGTATCCTGGCCGCAGAGCTCGGCGTGAACGTCACGCAGGCCCGCCGTGCCGGCCTGCTGCATGACATCGGCAAGGCGCTGGACCACGAGATCGAGGGCAGCCATATCAGCATCGGCGTAGACATCGCCAAAAAGTATAAGGAAAACCCGGCCATCATCCATGCCATAGAGGCCCACCACGGCGACGTGGAGGCCAAAACGCCGCTGGCGTTCATCGTCATGGCGGCCGACGCCATCTCCGCCGCACGGCCCGGTGCGCGCCGTGAGAATCTGGAAAGCTATATCAAGCGCCTGGAAAGCCTGGAGGAGATCGCCAGCGGCTTCGAGGGCGTAGAGCGCAGCTTCGCCATTCAGGCAGGCCGCGAGGTACGCATCATGGTAAAGCCGGACGCCATCAACGACGACGCTCTGATCCTTCTGGCTCACAGCATTTCCCAGAAAATCGAGGAAACGCTGGATTACCCCGGCCAAATCAAGGTAAACGTCATCCGTGAATCCCGGGCAGTAGATTACGCAAAATAAGTGTCTCAGAAATAAAACAAACGCCCCGCCGAAGACTTTCGGGCGGGGCGTTCGTTTTGCCGGAAGATCGCGCGGTACTCTGCGCGGTCCACTCATATCAGATTACGGTACATCACACGGGCACGGGAAGCCTTGCCGCCCCATTCCAGCGTGATTTCTTCTCCTTCTTCAAAGCCCCGCCGTTTCCAAAACGGAACGAGGTTCCCTTCATAGTCGTCCACCACGTCGATTCGGATGCCTTTGCGCCCCCTGCGGCGCTGCATTTCCTCAAACTTCCGGTACAGTTCCGTTCCCAAGCCTTTCCCCTGAAGCGTCGCATCCAACAGGAACAGCGAAAGATAAACAGGCTCCGAATCCCGGCAATCTATGAATCCAACGGCCGCTCCGGTCTGCGCATCCGCGATGACCGTAGTGGAAAACCCTTCCTTTTTCATCTGCCGCCATTCTTGGAGAACGAACGTGCCGTCCACTGCCCGGCATCCCAAATGACGCTCCAAAAAACAGGGATTGGAATTGTAAAGCCGGACAATGTCCCCCGCGTCCTCGGGCCGTGCCCGGCGGAATATATACCTCCGTTCCATCGGTCACCCCAGTGCCACATCCAGCACCATCATCACCAGAAAGCCCGCCAGCACACCCAGTGTACCCGGGTGGGAATGCTCGCCCAAATGCGCCTCGGGAATCAGCTCCTCTACCACCACATAGATCATCGCGCCCGCAGCAAAGCTGAGAAACCAGGGCATCAGCGGCGTAACGCTGCCCGCGATAAACACGGCCAGGATGCCGCCGATGGGCTCCACGATACCCGAGAGCGCACCATAGACAAAGCTCTTTGGACGGGAAAGCCCCTCGCGCCGCAGCGGCAGCGAAATGGCCGCACCCTCAGGGAAATTTTGCAGCCCCATGCCCAAACACAGCGCCATCGCGCCCGCCAGCGTCACACTGGATGAGCCGCCGCCTGCCGCCAGCGCACAGGCCAGGCCCACGGCCATGCCCTCGGGAATGTTGTGCAGTGTTACAGCCAGCACCAGCAGCGTGGTGCGTTTGAAGCTGGTATGTACGCCCTCCGCCTCGCTGGAGCCGGGGTGCAGATGGGGCATTAAGGCATCCAGCACCATCAGGAACAATGCGCCCAGTGCGAAGCCTCCGGCCGCAGGCAGCCATCCCGGTACGCCCTGTTCCCCGGCCATCTCAATGGAGGGGATCAGCAGGCTCCACACACTGGCCGCGATCATCACGCCGGCGGCAAACCCCAGAAACACACGCTGGAACGAGGGCTTGATCTCATTCTTGAACAGAAACACGACCGCCGCCCCGGCAGCCGTCATCAAAAAGGTAAAGCCCGTACCCAGCGCGGCAAGCGTCAGTGCATTCATTTTTGTCACTCCTTCAACCGGGTGCCGCATGTTGCGGTATCCGGTTCTTATTGATATTTTATATCATTATACACGAAACACGGCGAAAAGGAAAGCGTTTTGTAACTTGACTTTTGACCGCTTGTGCGATAATATTTGGTATTATAGATACTTTGTGATAAAATTGTGAAAACGCCGCCGGAACCGCTTCATATAACGTGTCCCCGGCGGTTTTGTGTGAGGGAGCTTGTATATGACGAACCATACGTTCGTTTTGAAAGACGAAAAAGCCTTTGCGTCCGGCGCGTTTGAAAATACCGCCTACGCAGACGGAGCGCTGCGCCTGGAGCAGTATGCCGGGCGTTACGTACAGGCTGGCTGCTACACCACACCGGAAATTTCGGCCCCCGCGTTCAATGCGCTGGTCGCTTCGTGGAATGCGGCCACGCCCGCCGGCACCGCGGTGGAGCTCGCCGTGCGCGTATTTGCGGCCGGGGCGTGGACGCCCTGGATGCCCTACGGCAAATGGAGTCCGTTCCTGCGCCGCGCCAGCCTGCCTGTGCAGCACCCGGAAGACGCCGCAGCTTATCTGGATACCGACATGGTCAATGTACGTGCGCCCGGCGGTGCTTCTCTGTTCCAGCTCCGGGCCAGCCTTTATACAGACGACGTGCGCCGTTCCCCCTCCGTATATCTGCTTGCCGCCTCCGTACGTCCCACGGGCTGGCAGCGGGAAACGGGCGAAGCGCTTCAGCACCGGTGCGTCCCTGTTCCCGCTTATTCTCAGCTCATCCGGGACCCGCGCATCGGCTCTGTCATCTGCAGCCCCACCACGGTCACCATGCTGATGAACCGTTGGGGCGAGGACCTGCTGCCCGAAGAGGTGGCCCACGCCAACTACGATTATACATACGCAGGCAACGGCAACTGGAGTTTTACCACCGCCATTGCGGGCTGCTACGGATATGAGTGCTATGTCGCCTTTGCGGATATCGCCGGACTGAAGAAAGAGATAAAAAACGGGTTTGCGTGTGGGGTGAGCGTGCATTACGCGGATACGCCGGAGCATGCTGAAGAACGCGGCCTGCCTCTGCTGGAGGGCACGACGGGCTGTACCGACGGCCATCTGATGGTGGTGCGCGGCTTTGAAACCGGCGAGGACGGCACAGAGTACGTGCTTGTCAATGACCCTTACGCGCCGGGCGACGCCGCAGCCCAGCGGCGCTACCGGCTGGACCAGTTCGCCCACGCCTGGGGCGGCGTGGCGTATTTCATTCACGGCAAGGACGGCGCGCGCGCCGTCGCCCCGCCCGAGCGTGTGACCGGCGAACTGCGCCGCACAGAGATCGCCGGGGAATACGCGCTGTTCCTCCGCGGCGAACGCAAAAGCCTTGCCACGGATTTCTGCGAAAAGGACGGCCTGTGCACGGGCACGGTATGTTACACCGTACAGGACGGCCATGCCTATGCCACCACGGCGCACAAACGCTTCTATTACACCAACGTGTCCCAGGCCGGCAACGTCCTGCTGGACACCGCCGCTATGCCCGCCGGCACGCGCATTACAGCGTATATCATCGGCGAGCTGGGCTGTATGACCGTGGCCGGGTTGACACTGTAAGGCCATCTTTTTCCTGCACGTTGCGCGCTCGGCTTTTCTGCCGCGCGCGTTTTGTTTTCCGCTTTCCTTCCACCGTGCGGCAGGAAAACAGTGCTTCCACGCATAAAACGGCACGAAAGCGCCTATCCTTTCCACATGCGGCTCTGCAGGGCGGCGGTCCGCCGCGAAAGCGGTCTCCGGCCTCTGTGCCGTGCAGGGCACCGTTTATGAACTACCAGAAGGAGGAAGCATTATGAAAGCCATTGTCAACGAAGGGTGCATCGGCTGCGGCCTGTGTGCCTCCACCTGCCCCGCTGTATTCACGCTGGAGGACGGTGTCGCCGTCGCCATGGCTGGGGACATTCCCGAGGAAGAGCTGCCTGCGGCCGCCGAGGCCCGTGACGGCTGCCCGGTAAGCGTCATCGACATCCAGGCAGACTGACGTCCCGCCCCAAGCCGCAGCAGCGGCCCCAAAAACCGCATTGCGCCGCTTCGACGGCCTGCAATGCGGTTTTTGCCTGTCTGCGGCAGGGCGTTCCTGCCCATTCGGGGCAAAATGCGCGGAAACAGCCGCCGTGGCCGCATCACCGCCTGTTTCGGCCCCGCCTGTCCGCGTGCACACTGCAGCTCATATCCATTGCAGCAGCTTTTCTCGCAGCAGTCTTTTGTACGTTTCCGGCTCCTCCCGCAGAGGGCCGTGAGCCGAGTGCTCGAACCAGATCAGATCCTTATCCGGCGCTTCAATTGCGTCATAATAGGCCTGCACCAACGCGCTGGGCGTGTTGTTGTCATGAGCTCCCTGAAAGATATAATAGGGCATGGCAAAGCGCGTGCACTCCCGCGGGAAGTCACATTTGGACGTCGTGGGCCACATATATGTCAGGCACCTTTTATACCCCAATGCAAGGCCGAGCTTGTCTGTGAACGAAAACTCACGGCTCCTCAGCAGCGGCAGGGCGGTATCCGTCCAGTAGGTCCCCTTGTTCATGGAGTGTCCGCCGTATTTTTTCATGATGCGCCGCTGGGCCATCATGCCTTTAAACACCTCGCGGTAGCATCCATCCACCGGGCGTCCGATACGCTCCAGCGTGGAGACGGCCTTTGTGTCCCCGGCTTTTTTGGCTTCATCCATGGCGAAATCATAGCTCAGCTCTTCATTCAGTACGCCGTTTACCAGCTGGCCGCTGCCTACATAGCCCGCGATGTGTTCAGGATACCGGAAGCAGAGATACGTTCCCAGTTCCGTGCCCCAGCTTCCGCCCCAGACGAACAGCTTTTCTTTTTCCAGAGCGGCGCACAGATACTCCACCAGCTCCGCAGCGTCGGAGATGAGCTGCTCCAGATTCAGCGTTTCCTTTTTTACACCCCAGTAGGATCCGCCCGTGCCCCGCTGATCCCACGCAACAATGGTAAACACGTCGCACAGGTCTTTTTCCCGGTTGACGACACTGTCCCGGTTGCTGATGCCGGGGCCCCCGTGTAAAAACAGCAGCACCGGATTCGTTCTTTTCTCGCCCCGGATATGAATTTTCTGTCCCACTCCGCCGATGGATATTTTCCGGACCTCGTCGATCTCATATTCCATTCCCGTGTCCTCCCTGTATTGGCGCGGCGCGAACCGCTCTTTTTCTCCAGTATAGCACAAACTTCTCTCGGTGGGATATTTTATGGTATAATAACTCCCAAAGCTGCCGTTTACACGGCTGCGCGTGTGCGCTGCACACGCTCCTGTGCTGGCGCACAGAGCTTTGGGAGCATTGAACCATGTAAAACCGCAGCAGGTGCGGTTTTGTTGTAGCCGTTTCACGGCGTCATGGTATAATATGTCCGGTTGGTGAATGCGAGCCGCAGGCGAAGCATGAGCCTGGCGGCATAGATACCATGTTTCTTAGTGAACGCGAGCAGTGCGCGAAGTGTGAGCTTAAAAATATGGTATAATAACCTCAAACCCGCCGTTTGCGCGGCTGCGCGTGTGCATGGCACACGCCCCTGTGCTGACGCACAGGGCTTTGAGAACATTGAACCATGCAAAACCGCAGCAGGCGCGGTTTTGCTGTGGCCGCTTCGCGGCGCCATGGTATAATAGCCTCAAACCCGCCGCTTGCGCGGCTGCGCGTGTGCGCTGCACACGCCCCTGTGCTGACGCACAGGGCTTTGAGAATAAGGAGGAACCGAGAAATGACAAAGGACGAGCTGCTTGCCCTGTGCGCCGCATATCCCGGCGCTGCTGTGGACTGCCCGTTTGAGGACGGCGGCAATGTCGTGGTACGTCACGCCGCCGGGCGCAAATGGTTTGCTCTTGTTTTTGAACGCGACGGAAAATTATGCGTAAATTTGAAATGTGAACCAATGAAAGCCGATTTCTGGCGGGCGGCCTACCCCGCCGTTACGCCGGGCTGGCATATGAACCATACCCACTGGAACACCGTGGAGGTGAACGCCGGTGTCCCGCCGGAGGACCTTTGCGAAATGATCTCCGACAGCTATCGCCTGACCACCTCTCCCGCTCGCGCGGAACGGAGTACGCGCCGCGCAAAGCAGCGGCCGCAGCCGTGAGACCTCGCTTCCGGCAAAAAACGTCCGCAGAGCCTCCTGAGGCTCTGCGGACACTTCTTTTCTCTTTACACCCCAAAGGATACGCTCATGCGCGCCAGGCGTCGTACAAGGCCTGTACCTGCGCAGCCATGCGCTTGAGTTCCTTGTTGGGTCTTCCTCCCGCCCCCTGGGCCAATGCGGAAAGCTGCTTGACGGCCCGCTGCAGCTCACTGAAGGCCGCCATTGCGCGCGGGTCGCGCGCGGCCTCCTCCGGCTTTTTGCGCAGCACTCCGGCGGGCTGGGCCAGAAACGCCCCGGCGGCCAGATCATAACACGTTCCGCTGTACGGGGCCATCGCATTGTAACCGTATTCTTCTCTCAGGCACTGGGTAAAATCCGTACATGCTTCATCGTCGCCATGATTGACGAATATCTGCGCCGGCTTCGGTGAAACACCCTGGAGCCAGCGGATGAGCCCGTTTTTATCCGCGTGCCCGCTCACGCCCGCCAGCACGCGGATTTCTGCGTTGACTGCGATCGCTTCGTCGAATATTTTTACCGATGGTGCGCCGTCCACCAGCGCGCGCCCCAGCGTGCCCTCTGCCTGATAACCAACAAACAGCACCGTATTTTCGCTGTGCCACAGATTATGCTTTAAATGATGCCGGATACGCCCCGCATCGCACATTCCGCTGGCAGAAAGGATGACCTTCGGCACGGCATTCGCATTGATGGCTTGGGAATCCTCCTTCGTCACGCTGGTCCTAAGCCCTTCAAACCAGAGCGGATTTACCCCGCTCCGCACCAGTTCCCGCGCCTCAGGGTCCAGATTTTCCGTGGGGCATTGCAGGAAAATGCTCGTTGCCTCATTGGCCAGCGGACTGTCCACATAAACAGGGAATCCGTCGTGCCCGTGCACCCGGCCCTGCTCCTTGATCTCCCGGATAAAATACAGCATTTCCTGCGTGCGGCCCACAGCAAAGGAGGGAATGACCACCGTGCCGCCCCGGTCAAAGGTCTGCTGCAGGATCTCCGTCAACGCGCCCACATAATCCGGGCGCTCACCGTGCAGCCGGTTGCCGTAGGTGGATTCCAGCACCAGATAATCTGCCTGCTCCACCCGCTGCGGGTCGTTGAGGATGGGCTGATGCGTATTCCCCACGTCACCGCTGAACACCATCTTTTTGGTAACGCCGCCCTCGCTCATCCATATCTCAATGGCGGCGGAGCCAAGCAGATGCCCGATATCCGTAAAGCGCACCGCAACGCCTTCGCCAACGGCCGTCAGCTTGTTGTACGGGCACGGACGGAAGCGGGATAAAACGCCCTCTGCGTCCGCCATCGTGTACAGCGCCTCCGCCTCCGGGCGTCCGGCCCTGCGCGCCTTTCGGTTTTTCCACTCCGCCTCGCTCTCCTGAATATGCGCGCTGTCGCGCAGCATGATCTGGCACAGGCTGGCAGTGGATTCCGTAGCATACACGGTGCCCCGAAAGCCGTTTTTGTACAGCAGGGGCAGATATCCAGAATGGTCGATATGGGCGTGCGTCAGCAGCACGCAGCTAAGTTCTGCCGGGTTCACAGGCAGCGGGATATTCTCGAACCGGTTTTCCCCCTGCTCCATCCCGCAGTCCACCAGGAAAGCGCTGTTCCCCACCTCCAGCAGGGAGCAGCTCCCCGTAACCTCATGCGTGGCGCCGATAAACGTTACCTTCATGGCTTTTGCATCTCCCTTTTCCGCGGCCCTTCCCGCCGCTTTCGCCTCCGTCCGTATGCGGACGAAGGACGTGTTTTTTTCATTGTATCACAGCCTCTGCCGCCGCGTCCCGTATTTTCCGCAAAATTTACAGGATGTACAAAAAGCCCCCGAAGGGATTATCCTTCGGGGGCTTTCGTTATGGATTTGCCTGAGGTTCGCGTTCTGTGCTTACGCCTGAGCCGGGGTCTGCGCGTTGTCATCGGGCTCTTCTTTTTCCTTGCGGGCAAAGATGCACACAATGACCTGCACCAGAGCGATGAGCACCATGAGCCATGTCCAGCGGTCCACGAACACCATCGGATTGCGCATATTCTCCGTGAGGAGGAAGGCGATGATGGAGCCAATGGCCGGGATGAGGCCCAGCACACGAGTCACGCCTTTGCGCTTCACCGTGTACTCCACGTTCTCGTTCTCATCCTCTTTCTTCTTTTTGCCCAGGAAGCCGATGAGCAGCAGGATGCTGACAAGGGCCGTGCAGAGCATCAGGATGAGGTTGAGCAGCGCCCATGCGGCGCCGGAAGCGAGCGGCGTATCGGCTTCCTCGATCTCCTCTTCGGCGGGCTCTTCCGCGGGTGCTTCGGGTTCAGCCGGAGCAAGCGGGGTTTCAGGCTCGTCGATGGTTTCCTCCGGGCCTTCTTCCGGCGCCGTCGGACCTACCGGGGTCACCGGAGGCACCGGGGGTTCTTCCGGAATGACGCCTTCCGCATTGAAGTCCGCCACAAAGGTGATGTCGCCTGTGATGGCGTAAGAGGTCGTCGGAGTCGCCGGGCCCCAGAACAGCGTGTTGGCGATGTATCCCAGATTCGCCAGCGCTGTCGGGATCTGTGCTTCAGTCAGATAACCGGTACCGTTCTCAGCGGGTTCGCCGTTCTCGTTCAGCAGTGTCACGACCGTGGTCATCTGCTTCGTATTCTGGGCGTCCGTGCCGCCCTTGGGCTGGAGTACGCCGTTGATCGCTTCAAACGTGACAGTTGCCTGATACTTATCCGGGATGTTGTCACCCGGGACCTCCGGGTCGGGGTCTTTGGTCGGGTCGGACTTCTCATCCTTTGTGAAGTTGACGTTCACGATATTCGCAGCCGCATCCTTCGAGATGAGCTTGCCCGCGCCGTCCACATTCTCCAGCACGTAGTTCGCGCCGTCAAAAGTGGTCTTGCCGGTGTCGTAGGGAATCGCGTCGCCGATCTTGCCGGTGGCATTCACAGCAGAAGCGGTATCCTCAACGCCGTCGTAGTAGTAGTGTACCTGGTAACCGGAGATCGCCAGCTCCCACGTCACTGTAAAGACAGCGCCGTCAGCCGTGATCTCAGCCCCTTCGGCCGGTACGGCCGGTGTCCAGCGTTCGGTGGCCGGGTCGTAATCCGCGGCTGCGGCTGCAGTCGGGACCTGAGCCTCAGCCAGCTTGCCTGTGCCGTTCTCGGCCCACTTGCCGTCCGCGTCGAACAGAGTCACATAGGTGACCAGCTCAGTGCCCGTGCTGCCGCCCAGCGTAACTGCGCCATTGACAGCCTGATAGGTCACTTTCGCCTGATACTTGTCGGGCACATTGTCCGGCTTATCCGGGTTTTCGGGGTCAGTGCCCTTTGTATCAACGTCGAAATATGCGGTGAATTCTGAATTGTCCGTGTATACCTCGCTCTTCAGCGTCTCCATACCGGAGGTCACATCGCGCTTGGTTCCATCGGTCCAGTAATCGAATGCATAGCCCTCACGTCCCGCCGCATTTGCACCGGCCGGGCTGGCTTTCTTCTCTTCGAGCAGTTCGCCGTTCAGCCGTTCAAAGGTGTGGATTTCCACACTCTTATCAACCGTGCCTTTCCGAACGTCCGCACTCTGATAGGTAAATACGATCTGCGCATAATCGGGGATATCGTCCGGGCCGCCCTCTTCATCCTTTGCGTAGTACACCCTGACCACGTTGTCGGCTTCAATGTCGCTCACCGTCAGGCCGTTGTTTTCGACCCAGTCCAGCGTATAGTGTACGCCGTTCCGGTCCGTTTCTGCGGCCGCCGCAGTCGTGAATGTCTCACCGTAAGTGACAGACTGCATCCGGGTCATATCCGTATCCTGAACCTTGTCGAAGTAATATTCGACCGTGACGTTGTACGGGTTGGCCGTAAAGGAGCCTGTGATCTCCACATCCTGTGCAGGCATCGTGAAGTCGCCGGTGCTCCAGCCGCTGAAGGTATGGCCCTTTGCGGTCGCGGCCTCCGCCACTGTTACAGAGGCGCCGTATTTCACAGCCGCCTTTTCCGGCAGTGCACTTGCGTCCGCGGGCACTGTGCCCGTGTAAGCGTAGCTCACTTCATAGCTGTTGCGCGTGTAGTACAGCTTCAGCACTAGGCTGCCGTCGCCCGCGATATTGCCGCTGGCAACCGTGCCCTCCACGGTCCCGTCAAATGTAAAGCCTGTATAGGCTTTCGGGTTTGCCGTCGCAGTGGTATCGGTCTCGCCTGTCAGGTGTTCGGTATCCGCCTCCACAAGGTCGTAACCGTCGCCCGCCAGATTCTGCTGATAATGCTCCACTGTATAAGCGGTATCGCCGTTGGCCGTGAAGGAGCCTGTGATCTCCACATCCTGTGCGGGCATCGTGAAATCGCCGGTGCTCCAGCCGCTGAATGTGTAGCCCGGAGCCGTGGCCGCCTCCGCCACCGTCACGGCGGCGCCAAAACGGTAGCTCGCGCCCGCAGGCAGTGCACTTGCACCCGCAGGAGTATTCAGGTAGCGGTAGCTCACGCCGTAGCTGTTGCGGTTGTAATAGATATCAACCACCGTGCTGCCGTCGCCCGCGATGTTCTTCTGCTGGAAGCTCTGAGCCGTAAAGCCCGCAACGGTCTTCGCAGCAGCAGCCGTGAGCGTATCCGTCGTGCCACTCAGCGTTTCGCTGAGCATGGCCGTGTCGGCATCGTACGCATCGTCCAAAATGTTCTGGAAGTGGTGCCGCACCGTGTATTCGGTGTTGCTGTTGGCCGTGAACGAACCGGTAATGGTCACGTTTTCGGCCGGCATCGTGAAGTCATTCCGGCTCCAGCCGCTAAACGTATAGCCCGGGGCCGTGGCGGCCTCTGCCACCGTTACAGGCGCGCCGTATTTCACGGTCGCCTTTTCCGGCAGCGCGCTTGCACCCGTGGGCACCGTGCCCGTATAGGCATAGGTCACGTCATAGCTGTTGCGCGTGTAGTACAGCTTCAGCACCAGGCTGCCGTCGCCCGCGATATTGCCGCTGGCGACCGTGCCTTCCACGGTCCGGTCAAGCGTAAAGCCTGTATAAGTCTTCGGGTTTGCCGTTGCGATGGTATCGGTCTTGCCCGTCAGCTCCTCGGTCTCCGCAAGAGTGAAGCCGTCATCCTCAAGGTTCTGCTTGTAATGCTGCACCTGATAAGCGGTGTCCGTGCGGGCTACAAAATAGCCTGTCGCCGTAACATCATTCGCAGGCATGACCGCGGGCTCGTTGGCCCAGCCGATGAAGTCGTAGCCAGCCTTGGCGGCAGCCGCCTCTGCAGCGACGTTCTGGCCGAAGCGGTAATCCGCCTGCTTATAGTTGGGGTTCGGGTCCACGGTACCAGTGACCGCATACGTTACAGTATAGCTGTTGCGGTTGTAGTAGATATCAACCACCGTGCTGCCGTCGCCCGCGATGTTCTTCTGCTGGAAGCTCTGAGCCGTAAAGCCCGCAACGGTCTTCGCAGCAGCAGCCGTGAGCGTATCCGTCGTGCCACTCAGCGTTTCGCTGAGCATGGCCGTGTCGGCATCGTACGCATCGTCCAAAATGTTCTGGAAGTGGTGCCGCACCGTGTATTCGGTGTTGCTGTTGGCCGTGAACGAACCGGTAATGGTCACGTTTTCGGCCGGCATCGTGAAGTCATTCCGGCTCCAGCCGCTAAACGTATAGCCCGGGGCCGTGGCGGCCTCTGCCACCGTTACAGGCGCGCCGTATTTCACGGTCGCCTTTTCCGGCAGCGCGCTTGCACCCGTGGGCACCGTGCCCGTATAGGCATAGGTCACGTCATAGCTGTTGCGCGTGTAGTACAGCTTCAGCACCAGGCTGCCGTCGCCTGCGATATTGCCGCTGGCAACTGTGCCCTCCGCTGTTCCGTCGAATGCAAAGCCTGTATAGGTTTTCGGGTTTGCCGTAGCAGTGGTATCGGTCTCACCCGTCAGGTTTTCGGTATCCGCAAGGGTATAGCCGTCATCCTCAAGGTTCTGCTGATAGTGCTCCACCTTATAAGGAGTTTCGCCGTTGGCCGTGAAGGAACCGGTAATGGTCACGTTTTCGGCCGGCATCGTGAAGCCGTCTTCCCGGCTCCAGCCGCTGAACGTGTAGCCCGGGGCCGTGGCGTCCGCTGCCACTGTAACAGCAGCGCCGTATTTCTCGGTCGTCTCCGCAGGCAGCTCGCTCGCGCCCGTGGGCACCTTGCCCGTGTACTGGTAGGTGACCTTATAGCTGTCGCGCGTGTAGTACAGCTTCAGCACCAGGCTGCCGTCGCCCGCAACATTGCCTTCGGTGACAGTTCCGTCCACCGTGCCGTCGTAGGTAAAGCCCGTGTAGTCCTTCGGTGTTGCCGACACATGCGTATCCGTAGTGGCGTTCTGTTCTTCCGTCTCAAACAGGACGAAAGCGTCTCCCGCCAGATTCTGCTGGTAGTGCTCCACCTTGTAGCCGGTGTCCGTATTGGCTGTAAAGCGTCCCGTGAGCTGTACGGCGCCGGCAGGCATCGTAAAGCTCGTGACCTCGGCATTGTCTTTCTTCCAGCCGTCGAAAGTATAACCCGGGGCTGTGGCCTTATCCGCCACCCGGACCTCGGCGCCGTACTTGTAGGAAACAGTTCCCGGCAGCTGGCTTGCGCCCGTGGGGGCAGCGCCGTAATCATAGCTTACTTCATAGCTGTTGCGCGCGTAGTAAACTTTCAGAACCAGCTTTCCGTCGCCTGTGATCACGCCTGTGAGAACGTTGTTTTCATTGTCCTCGTCGAACCGGAAGCCCTCATAGCTCTTTGCCTCCGCCGTCGCCGTTGTATCCGTGACGCCGGTCAGGTTCGCTTCTGTTTCACGCAGAGTATAGCCCTCGCCGTCCAGATCCTCCGTCCAGTGCTCCACCGTGTACCTGGTATCGGTATTCGCGGTAAAGGAACCCGTGAGCTGCACCGGGCCGGCGGGCATTTTGAAGCTTGCCGTTACCTTGCCGTCCTCGAGCCAGCCGTTAAACGTGTAGCCCGGGGCCGTGGCCTGCGGAGCCACCGTTACATCCGCACCATATTTGTAGGACGCGGCGGCCGGAAGCGCACTTGCGCCTGCGGGCACTGTGCCCGTGTAAGCATAGCTCACTTCATAGCTGTTGCGCGTGTAGTACAGCTTCAGCACCAGGCTTCCGTCGCCCGCGATATTGCCGCTGGCAACCGTGCCCTCCACGGTCCCGTCAAATGTAAAGCCTGTATAGGCTTTCGGGTTTGCCGTCGCAGTGGTATCGGTCTCGCCTGTCAGGTGTTCGGTATCCGCCTCCACAAGGTCGTAACCGTCGCCCGCCAGGTTCTGCTGATAATGCTCCACTGTATAAGCGGTATCGCCGTTGGCCGTGAACGAACCGGTAATGGTCACGTTTTCGGCGGGCATTGTGAAGTCCTCTTTCTGGCTCCAGCCGCTGAACGTGTAGCCCGGGGCCGTGGCGGCCGCCGCCACCGCCACAGGCGCACCGTATTTCACAGTCGCCTTTTCCGGCAGCGCGCTCGCGCCTGCGGGCGCCGTGCCCACATAAGCATAGGTCACTTCATAGCTGTTGCGGTCGTATTTGATCTCAACCACCGTGCTGCCGTCCGCGGCGATGGCCTGCTGAACGACCGCCTGCGCCGTAAAGCCTTCATAGCTCTTCGCCGCAGCGTTCGTGTCCGCCCCGGTCGTGCCGTGCAGGGTCTGCCGGGCCGCCGCATCTTCAGTATAACCGTCACCTGTCACATCCTGCAGCATGTGCTTGACGGTATACGCCGTGTCCGTAGCGGCGCGGTAAACGACCTCCACGGTCACACCGTTCTCCGCCATTGTGCCTGCTACCGCTGCAACGCTGGCCGTATAACCCGGAATCAACGGGCTGGCAACGCTGTAAGGCGCACCGAACGCGATATCCCTGGATACAGGCTCCGCCGCCTTCTGGCCCCGCAGTGCTGCGTCGGGCACGTCATCGGCATATTTGTAGGTGATATTCAGCGGATAGCTGTTCACCGTGTAGTAGAAAACGATTTTGTTGGCTGCATTGTCCGCACCGACCGTGATGGACCTGGTGCTGTCTCCCGCCACAGTATAACCCGTGACTGCGGGCGCCGTTTCCGTCACCGTCTCGTCAAACTTCGCGGACACGTTTTCTTTCGCCGTCGTGCCGGGTACAGGCGTCTCTGTGCCTTCCAGATAATAGTAAACGCTGTACGTCTGGTCGTTGGCCGCGTAATACACGTTGATCACCGTAGAGCCGTCTTTCGCAACATACGCGGAAAGCGCAGCCCCGGATGTAACGCAGGTGTACCCGGCTTTGTTTATGACGTCCGCCGTCACCAGGCTTCCGGCCTTGGCCGTGCCCGTAACAGTTTCCGTCAGCGAAGCATTGCTGCCGTAATAGTGGTTGACCGTATACGCCGAATCCGCGATTTTCTTATAATAGAACGTAATCTCGCTGTTTTCGCGGGTGGCCGTCTGAACATAGCTGGTACCCTCGGCCAACTCATAACCGCTGACCGTCGCGGAATATACCAGCAGGCTGTTGACCGTCAGGTCGCTGCGGATAACATCCTCGGCAACCTTTTCCGTGGTGCCCTCAATATAATGATGCACCGTGGCCGTCCAGTTCTGCAGCTTGTCATAGACGAACACTACTTCCTGCCCGTCATCCAGAATTTTGACGTTCTGGCTGCTCTGCTGCGCCTGATAACCGTCAATGACAGGCGCATTTACAGTGACGGACGCGCCCACTTCCACTTCGGAGCCATCGACGCGTTTGAGCTCATTGCCCTCCGTGTCCTTCGCCACGATGACATAGGTGCAGCTGTCCGTGCGCGTCCATTTCGCATGGAGCGTCAGGTTGCGGACGATCTGCTGCGTGGCCACGAACGGAACGGTGTACGCCTCGTCCGTATACCAGCCCGCGAACACGTAGCCCTCACGGGTGGGGTCTGCGGGCATCTGGTCCTCAATCGTGTCGTATTTCGCCACGCCGATGGGCGCCGGAGTCTCCGTATCCGCACCATGCGTGTTGAAGGAAACCGTATAATCCGGCTTCGCCCACTTGGCGTAGACCTGCAGGTTCCGTGCGGGCATCGTGCTGCTCCAGTCCACCGGAGTCTGGAACGCCTCGTCCAGATACCAGCCCATGAACACATAGTCGCTGTCCATACCGGCCGGCCGGCCCACGCTGCTATCAGCAGGCTTTGCGCTGGAAAGTCTTGCTTCAAATTTCAGCGAAGCATTCGAAACGCCAGTACAATTCTCAAATACGAGATTATAGCTGTTGCGGGTATAATACAGCCACAATGGAGAGTCGCCGCTTTTTTTCCAGCTGTCGTATGTAAAGCCTGTGATCGGCATCTGGTCTTCCACCGTCAGAGAAACGCCGCGGCTCGCATTAAAAGTTGCGTAGACGTCGTAACCCGTCCCCGACACCTTTTGAACCCGATATTCGATCTTCTTTCCCGTGCCGGAACTTTTTTCATACATCGTCAGGTTCTCGGCCGGCATATTCGCAATCAGCGTATACTGTATATTATCATTTTTATTGGGACCCCAGCCGTCATCCTCACATGCAGCTTCCCAGCGGGCAGAAACATCCTCGCCGTACTTCGCCGTGATGCGCAGGCTGGTATCCTCGACCCATTTGTACTCAAAATCAGGCCATCCAACCCAACTTTGCCGATAGAACGAAATCGTAAACGTCTTGCGGCTGAAATAAACATTCTTGACCGCGCTGCCGTCTGCGGTGATTTCCACATTTCCCGCAGATTTGGCGCTGTCGAGCTCAAACCCGGCCGCTTCCAGGCCCTGAGGCATACGGCTGGCGGTCAGGGACGTGCTGTATGGGATATTGCCGCCCACAGCGCCGGTCGCTTTGTCCGCATAGAGGTAGTCGTAACCGCCCGTCAGGTTCTCGCCCCAGTATACGACCTGGTAGGACGCCTGCGTGGCGTTCGCCCACTGCGCCGTCACCGTCGTGGCGGCGGCAGGCATCGTTTCGGGAACAAGATCCCACCCGGCGAACGTATAGCCCACCTTCGTGGGGTCAGCCGGAGCCGACACCGCAGCGCCGTATTTCAGCATCTGCGGCTCAATATAGCTGCCGCCGTCGGTGTTCCACGTGAGCAGGTAGCTGTTGCGGTCGTATTTTACTTCCACGACCGTTTCGCCGCTGGACGCCACCTTCACCTGGGTGATGGGCAGAGCCGTAAAGCCCTCCACCGTTTTCGCTTGTGCGGCGGTGTCCAGGCCCGTGGTGCCCTCCAGCGTTTCACGCAGCGCTTCGTCTTCCGCATAAGCGGTGCCTTCCACGTTCTGGAACAGGTGCTTTACCGTGTAATTCCGGGCGGCGCCGCTGTAAGTAACAACGACCGTTAGGTCTTCGGTGACCGACTCGACCGCAAATACGACCTCCGCCTTGTCCGGCGTAAAGCCGTCGAGCGCCGGAGACGGAACCGTCTTATGGAACGGTTCGCCCACAACGGCCTGCTCCACATGGGAGGGGGCCGCCTGCGTGCCGTCGCTGTACCGGTACTCCACCGTCATGTTTTTGGCGGTAATGGCCTCGTAAACGGCCGTCACCGTCAAATCGCTCTGCACGTTGGTAAAATCCGTATCCCAGCGTACAAAGCGCTGGCCGGATACCAGCGGCGCGTCCGGCGCCACGGCACTGCCACCCTGTTGAATGGTCTGGGTGACAAGCGTCTCGCCGTTGGCCACGAACGTGACGGTGAACGTCACAGGCGCCGGGTCCCCGTCATTTGCCGGGAGCACGGCGCTGTTCGCGGCAGGCGCCGCCTCCGAGCTTGCAGGCTCCGGTGTGGTTGGCTCTGTCGTTTCAGACGCAGCCGGCTCGGCCGCCGTCGTAGACGGGGCCGGGTCGACAACATCCTCAGCGAGCGCGCCTGTGGGCATGCTGGTGAACATCATCGCGAACACCAGAACCACACTCATGACGCGACGCAGAGCGTTGGATGTGTTTTTCATGCGTTTTTCCTCCTTTTGGAATGCGTGTTGATCGTCCACTTGGGGCGGGAAATGTATCTTACATACTCAGTATAACGGTCGCCGGTCACAACTTGGTCACAAAACGATTTTTTGCTGACTTTTTTTGAAAATATTTTAAGCAGCAGCCCTTCACCGCGTAAAACCATGGCTTTTTCACCCCTTCGGCTGCAGGGGAAGCTCCCCCATGGGGTAAACGTCATACCGCAGCAGCAGCCCCGCATCGGGCGCAACGCGCGACATAAACCGCGTGTGGATGCGCCCGGCGATGACGGCCGCGTTCTCGCTGGACGCGCCCAGCACCATCAGCAGATATTGGCAGCCGCTGTACGGCGCGAACAGGTCGCCGCTGCGCAGGCTGGCCTGCAGGTCGTCGCTGAGGCGGCTCATATACTCCTCGCGCGCGGCCAGCGGCACAAACTGCCCCTGTGCGTCCGTAAGGGTCATCAGGATAATATATGCGCTCTGCCCGCTGCGCTTGAGGCCGCGCTCCACAAAACGGTAGATCTGTTTGAAGGTCTCGTAATCCTGACAGAACGCGCCTTTGGGCGGGTCTTTTTCCCGCAGCTCACGCCGGATGAGCGCCATGTCTGTGCAGATGCTGCGTTCTCCTCCGGCATCCGCACTGTCTGCACGGCGGGCGCGGCGGGCTTTTTTGCGGGCCAGGAGCATCTGGTCGGCACGGTCAAACAGGGAAATATAATCGTCCCCCGCCTGCTTTTCCGCAAGGCCCAGCGTAAAGGAAAGGTTCCACTGCATGCCGTAACGCCGGCCCGCCTTTCGCAGGCGCTCGGCCAATTGCGCCGCACGGCCGTCCACCGCCTCCTGAGAGCATCCGCCCAGAATGTAGATGATGAACTCATCGCCGCCCACGCGGCCGATGATATCCCGCGGAAAAAAGATATCCCGCAGCGTGCGCGCCGCCTCGCACAAAAGAGCGTCGCCGATGAGATGGCCGTAGCGGTCGTTCACTTGTTTGAAATGGTCGATATCCAAAACCAAAAGCATCCCGCCGCCGTTTTTCAGCAGCGCTTCATCCACATGCGCTTCCGCAGCACGGCGGTTGTACAGGCCGGTGAGCCAGTCGTGCTCCGCCAGCACGCGCAGACGGGTGTTTTCATCCTTCAGCATGTCAAGCTCCTGGTCCACCAGCATCCCCCCATTTCACATGCGCCCTGCGGCCGCCGGGCATTTCTCCGGGAATGTTCCCGGATTTTCCGCGTGTCCCGGACGGTCGGAGGCGCACCTTCCCCTCTTATTCTCTTATTATAGATTCATAAATTTTGACCGTCAAGAGTATTTCATAAAACAGTCTATTTTTTACGTGATTTTATCTTTTAAAAGACTTTTCCTGTGTTATCCTATGATTTTACTGTGTTTAAAACCACCTCATTTCCAGCGGCACTTGTATTGGAGGGCGCAAAAGGATTACAATAAAGAAAAACGCCCGGTGTGCTGCGACACGCGGGCCGGGAGGGAATTGAAATGACTTTGACGGAGACCGTGCGCGCCCAAACGCGACAGGCCGTGGCGGAGCTTCTGGCGGCAGCCCGGATGCGCGCGGGAGATATTTTTATCATCGGCTGTTCGTCCAGCGAGGTCGTGGGCCAGCGCATTGGGCGCGGCTCCAGCATGGAGGCCGCGCAAGCTGTGTGGGAAGGCGCCGCGCCCCTGCTTGCGGAAAGCGGATTCTATCTGGCCGCGCAGTGCTGTGAGCACCTGAACCGCGCCATCGTTGTGGAACGGGCGGCGCTTCCGCCGTGGGCGGAAACGGTAAACGCCGTGCCTCAGCCCCACGCGGGCGGTTCCTTTGCCACCGCCGCATATGCGCACATGGCGGACCCCGTACTGGTGGAGAACATCCGCGCGGGCGCGGGCATTGACATCGGCGGCACACTCATCGGCATGCATCTGCGGCCTGTGGCCGTCCCCGTGCGGCTCAGTCTGGCCCGCATCGGCGAGGCCGGCATTCTTTGCGCGCGCACGCGGCCGAAATACATCGGCGGCAGCCGCGCCGTATATCAAACAGACGAATTGGAGGTGCCGCGTTAAATGACGGCAGAAGAGATCAGGCGGATGGAGGAACGCGTCGCACAGGTGCGCGCGGAAATGGAGCGGGCGTGCCGCGCAGCCGGGCGCGCCCCCGGGGAGGTTCTTCTGTGCGCCGCCAGCAAAACGCAGAATTCCGAGACCGTGCGCGCGGCGGCTGCGCTGGATATCGACCTGTTTGGAGAAAACCGCGTGCAGGAGCTTTGTGAAAAATACGCCGCCGGCGCATACAGCGGCAAGCCGCTGCATTTTATCGGCCATCTGCAGACCAACAAGGTGCGCCAGGTAGTGGGGCGTGCGTGCATGATAGAATCCGTCGGCTCGCACAGGCTGCTGGAATGTGTGGCTGCCGAAGCTCAGAAGCAGGGCATCCGGCAGGATATCCTGGTCGAGATCAACATTGGGGCCGAGGCAAGCAAAAGCGGCATCGCGCCCGAAGAGCTGCCCGGGCTTCTGGAATGCGCCCATGCTTTGCCCTCCCTGCGGGTGCGCGGCCTGATGTCCATCCCGCCTGCTGCGGATGCGCCGGGCGCGAGCCGCCCCTACTTTGCACAGATGCGCGGCCTGTTCGAGCGGGCGCAGGCCGCGCAGGGCGGCAACGTGAGCATGGAGTACCTTTCCATGGGCATGAGCGCCGATTTTGCAGACGCTATTTTGGAAGGGGCAAATCTGGTCCGCGTCGGGACCGCACTGTTCGGCGCGCGGAGCTATCCTGCACAGTAGCTTTATATAATATGTATTATAAAGGGAAAACGGCACCGGGATATTCAAATCCCGGCGCCGTTTTCCAAATTCCCAGAAACAGATCCTCCCTCTGCGTCAGCGCCCCGGCGGGCGGCGGCGCGGCGGACGCGGACGGGCAACGTCATGTTCGGCCCGCTCCCCCACATACACACAGGCATATACTGCCAGCGTGATGGGCACTGCTACCACGAACACCGCTTTGAAGATCGTATCCCAGATAGTCATCCCGCACTCCCCCTCCGTCCCGCTCATGCTCCTGCGGCCGGATACGCTGCCTGAGCCCTTTATAACTTATATGGACATCTTTGCCGCGGATATTCATTGAAAAAGGCGTACGAGGTGGAAAGTTCTTCCTTGTGCAGAACGGCGGCTGCCAGACAGGATTTTGTCACACCGCTCCTCTTTACATCCGCCGCAGGGCAAAGTATGATAGATGCGGAGACCGCATTCGTGCGTTAAGAAAGGAGCCGGCAATGAAACACGAGCCGTCGTCTGATTTGCTGCAGTTTCTGCGCAGCAAAAACATCCTGCCAAACGGTTACTTTTCCCTTGAGGAGCCGGACGGAACGTATACCTTTTACAGCGTATCCCGTTCCGGCGTGCTGTACACACTGGATCTGGAGCCGGCGGCTTTAAGTGCGGATGACGTTTGGGAAAAGCTGGACCGTATTCAAAAAATCTCCCGGGAGGTTTTCGAACAGGCACAGGAGTCGCTTTGGGACGCACGGAGGCTGGCGCGCGGCCTGCCCACCAGCCGGGAGCTGAAGCCGGTTGCGGAACAGTTTTACAAGGACTACACACAGCATTATGCGGAAGGCCGCTGGAAAACCGCCGCCCGGTATGACGAGGAAACGATCCGGCACATTCTGAATATCGTCTGTTCGAATCTGCAAGGGGGCGGCAAAAATCAGCAGGCCGCTTGGGACAGAATGTTCCGGGACCTTGTCCAGGCAAAGGTGTTTCGAACCCAACGCGATATTTAAAAAATAAAAAGCGCAAAAGTATTGACAACGGCGTTATTATTGGATATACTAGATAAGCACCTTAAAGAGGCGCAGACAATTTATATCGCGGGGTGGAGCAGTCCGGTAGCTCGTCGGGCTCATAACCCGAAGGTCGTCAGTTCAAATCTGGCCCCCGCAACCATCTATGATTACGCCGTCAGCTTCGTTGCTGGCGGCGTAGTTCGTTTTTACTTCCTTCATAAACGGCACATCAGCATTCCCTTTGGCCCAATCAGCCGTGGAACGGATGCCAATGAGGTCTTCGTATACGTCCACACTAAAAATATATTTGCACAGCGGCTCCTTGGTGCAGTCCGGGTTTTCCTGTAAGGCACGAATGTCCTCAGACAGTTCCCCTGTCCGCTGCGCCCGTGTCACTTCTGCCTGCGGTCCCTTAAGCCATGGGCGCAGCCCGTGGCCGATTTATGGTCTGCCGTATTGGTTTCCGCCCTTTATCTTGCAACGGTCCAAAGAATGTCAAGAGAGGAACGGTATCATGAAAGGCGCCCGAGCCGCTGGCGCTGGAGCTCATCCTTCACGCCACCGCGGACAGGGAGCTTGCCTGAAAAGACAGGAGCTGAGCTGACCGCAAGGCATCGAACATACCACACACCGTATCCAGGGAGGCTATATGCTGAAAATATTTTTGTGTGAACCCATCCATCCCCGCGCGCTGGCGCTGCTTAAAACCAGGGCTGAGGTTTTTTCGGACCCCGCCTGTCTGGGCCGGGCCGACGCAGCCATCAGCCGAAACCTGCGCATGGACGCAGCTTTTCTGGAGCAGTGCCCGGCTTTGAAGGTCATCGGCATACACGGCACGGGCACGGACAGAGTGGACCTGGCTGCGGCAGCGCAGCGCGGTGTGCGCGTGGTATATGCCCCGGGCGAAAACGCGCAGTCTGTGGCGGAGCTTATCGTAGGACTGACCCTCGCTCTGGCGCGGCGGGTATATCTGGCGGACCGCATGCTGCAAACCGGCGAAGCCCTCGCCATAGCAGATGCACGGCTGACAGGCATGGAGCTGCACGGCAAAACGCTGGGCCTTGTGGGCGTGGGCAGCATCGCCCGACGTGCCGCAGAGATGTTCCGCCGTGCGTTCGGCATGAGCATTGTAGGGTATTCGCCTTCTCTGACAGAGGAACGCGCGGCATGCCTGGGTATAGCCCGCTGCACTTGTGTACGCGAGGTATTTGCCCGGGCGGACGTTGTGAGCATCGGCGTACCCCTCACGCCTCAGACGCGCGGGCTTGTAGGTACGGCGGAGCTTGCCGCGGCAAAGCCCGGCGCGCTGCTCGTCAATACGGCGCGGGGCGGCGTGGTGGACGAGGATGCATTGTACCGCGCTCTGACGCAGGGTCCTCTGGGAGCTGCCGCCTGCGATGTGCTCGCCCACGAGCCGCCCGCACCCGGCCTGCCGCTGCTGCGTTTGCCCAACTTTCTGGCGACGCCGCATCTCGGTGCAGCCACGGACGAAGCGCTGCTGCGTGTTGGCATGTGCGTTGTGGAGCAGATCTTCACCGTGCTGGACGGCAAAACGCCCGCTCATGAATGCATCGGCACAACAGACCGGACGGATGTAGAATCAGAACACAAATGAAAAAACGGATTTGATGATAACGCGGGATTTATTGAGAAATAAGAGCGGAGGGAAGAATTTGAATCTGATCCGAATCGGCATAGAAGATGCTCGCAAATTGTGGCAAATGCAGACAGAAGCATTTCAGGATTTATATAAAAAGTACCAGGACACGGAAAACAGCCCTGCGGCTGAAAATATTGATAAAACCATTATGAGGTTGCAGCAGCCCTTCACCTATTACTATTTTATTCAGGAATTCGATGAAAACGTCGGCGCAGTACGGGTCGTTGACAAAGGAGAAAAAGACACAGCTAAAAGAATATCTCCTATTTTTGTGCTTCCTCAATATCAACGGCTCGGCATTGCACAAAAAGCCATCCGTATGGTTGAAGCCCTGCATGGCAGTTCAAATTGGGAATTAAGTACGATTTTACAAGAAAAGGTGAATTGCCGTCTTTACGAAAAAATGGGTTACCGTCAGACGGGAAAAACAGAAGTTATTACCGATAAAATGACGCTGGTATTTTACAAAAAGGACTGAGCTGCAAAAGACAGCTGAAAGCCCAAGCCTTAAGGGGATGGTCCTAAAACGGAAATCGCCGTCGTGCGGAGCGCCACGTTTTCGGCGCCGCCCTTCGCAGGGAGGCCGCAGCGCGCCCGACACGCGCTGGCACGCTGCCTGCGCCCTCCCCGTTGCGGCCTCTGCTTTCCCGTCTTTTTCCAACAATACGAATCGGGGCGCCCTCCGCAAGGAAGGCGCCCCGATTCATACTTTTTGTGTCGTCTTGATAAATACGGCAGCGTCAATGACCACGCCCGGCGCCGCCGCCGCGAAAGCCGCCGCCGCCACCGCCGCGGGAACCGCCGAAACCGCCACCGCCGCCGCGGAAGCTTCCTCCGCCGCCAAAGCTGCCGCCTCCAAATCCGCCGCCGCTGCGCGGAGGCCGGGGCGGGCGCGGGCCGGGACGCGGCCCCGGCGGGGGCGG
>OLNK01000120.1_pt1 | contig 117929 bp, 109 predicted proteins | sample 1672791 | NCBI WGS metagenome assembly OLNK01 (sample SAMEA3136724, study PRJEB25190) | human gut metagenome | biome: human gut; feature: human-associated habitat; material: faeces | place: Austria | collected 2013 | reverse complement strand
GTTCGAAAACCAGACCCTCGCTTAGGGACGTGTCCACATTACGTGGGTAGGATCAAACAACAGAAGCAAGATCACCGCTGATGGTCGCGACTTCCGCGCCATTAACCCTAAAGGTTATGTCGCGGCCCTTGAGCTCGATGATGGTCAGATACTCACTGAGGGCCCGGCCATCGTGCAGTACCTTGCCGATCTAAAACCAGAACACGGCCTGGCGCCGCGAGCTGACAGTTGGACTCGGGTGCGTCTGCAGGAATGGCTTAACTTTATCACCAGTGAAATACACGCTGGCTCGGCACCGTTGTTCAATCCCGCGCTGCCCGAAGAGGTCAGAGCGATTTTTCGTGAGAAGCTGTTCCGACAGTTCGATTTCCTGCAGGCGACTCTCAACGAAAAAAACTATCTGACTGGGCCATCCTTTAGCGTGGCTGATGCCTACCTCTTCACTGTGCTAGGCTGGTGTGAATTCTTCTCAATCTCACTGGAGCGCTGGCCTGCGCTATTGGCGTACAGGGAAACGATCAATGCCCGTCCTGCGGTACAGGCCGCATTACTGGCCGAGGCGTCGCTTTAAGGTTGGTAATCGCTGATTGCGGGACACCGCTTTTGAGTATCTGCAAAATGGAAAGTCCGCTCCTCGTCCATGGCGGATTGCGCGTCCGATGGCCGTCTGCTGCGTGCCAGGAGCGGACATTGCTAAGAGTCCCGAGGGTTAATGAAATGGAATTAGATCAATATGCAAAGCTAAAAATTGAAGTACGAAACCAAAAAGCATTAAACTGAGCGCAACGTAGGCGAAAAATTTATAACGAGCTTTTCGCTTACGGATTTTAACATTCCTCTCCCCGACCGTTGTTCCATCTCCCAAAGGCGTACCGTCCTCCAACCCTAAAGACACACCTTCATCATGTGATGGCTGAGGCAGCCCAAAGAAGAAAATTAGAATTACACCAAAAATATTAGAAGTCAGCCCTATTGTATTTAGTAACTCTGGTGTCATGTTATTTGTCCTTTAATTTTTAGTCTTGGAGGAGAAATTATCTCTATTTTCTGCGCCCATTTTCCCTTTCTCATCATACTATCAGCTCAAATGAAATCGTTATACAACACTCAACGGCCTCTGTCTGCTTTTCGCTCATAAGGGACAACCATACTCAAATCTCCCACATTGCAGGAGATTTGAGTATGAACACGTCACCGTGGAATAAAGACCGTATCACAGGCCAAAAAAGACCACTTCAGATATCTCATATCTGGGGATCCGAATCCGGCTTGAACTGGAAGGTAAAACGCGTGATTTAGCTCTGTTCAATATGGCCTTAGACAGTAAGCTACGAGGCTGCGATCTGGTGAACCTCAAAGTATCGGATGTTGCATATGGTAGCTTGGTTTCAAGCAGAGCAACGGTGCTGCAACAGAAAACCGGTAGCCCTGTGCAATTTGAGATAACCAAAGGGACAAGAGAAGCTGTTGCTGCATTGATAAAGCTTGGCAATTTGCACAGTAAAGACTTCTTGTTTCGGTCTCGGATCGGAACTAACCGGCACATATCAACCCGACAATACAGCCGAATTTTTCATGGGTGGGTAGAAAAGCTTGGTCTCGAAGCTTCGCTTTACAGCACACATTCCATGAGAAGAACAAAACCTTACCTGATATACAAGAAAACCAAGAATCTCCGGGTGATCCAACTTCTGTTGGGCCATAAGAAACTGGAAAGCACAGTCCGTTATCTGGGCATCGAAGTCGATGATGCGTTAGAGATCTCTGAATCGATTGAAGTCTAAGGTTGTCAGGGCTGCAACAGCAGCCCTGTGCCAGAAGCGGACTTTGATTATTTTACTAATGCTATTGATTCAAAATGTGATGGAATTTAAATTAAAATGTAATGTTACTGGTATGATAAGAGATAGTGGTACTTTGAGAACCTATTTTAGGTTTAATGATTATAGTTACAATTAGGATATGTTTTGAAAGAATATACTGGAGCAGTTTTTTTTGTAGATATCCTTGGAGTTGGAGCCTTAACTCAAGGGAAAATAGAAATCAGTGAAAATGATTTTTCATCACATAATTTTAGCTATCATAGCAAATTTTCAGAGCATCAGTTTTGTGCAAAACTATTATTGAAGTTTAGGAGGATATTAGTACAAACCACAAAAAGTGTAAAAAATATTAAAGTAGCCCAACTCTCTGATTGTGCATTCATATGGTCGGACGATCCGGATACAGTAGTTAATGTAGCTAGAGATATAATGTGGACAAGTGTACTGGGTGGGATTCTTTGTAGGGGAGGGCTGGCAAATGGGCAGATCGTAGAACCCGATAAAATAAACACTAAATTGGGTATGTTCATATGTGGTGGTGCAGTAACCGACGCAGTAAGACTTGAAGGGGCAGGTAAAGGTGCAAGAGTATTTATAAAACAAGAGTTAGTATCAGAGTTAAAAAAAATACCAGAGGCAGCATTTGCGCCAAGAAAAAGTTTAATAGACTTTTCCATAATAGATGAGTTCAAATGGTATCGATATCCTGATTTTATTGAGTCGTCTTATGAGGACTTAGATAAGAAATTAGTTATGAATGAGATAGTTAAGATTATAGCCATGCTTAATCACTCACCAAAGTATTCATGGAATGCGTCTAATCATTTAGGTAGAGTTCAACTAGCTAGCGCTATTGATATTATTTCTGCTGAAACTGAAAGTCTATGGGGAATTAGAGATTTTAAAGTTGAATATGAAGAAGTTTTGGATAACTTAAACAATAGAAGTGAAGATACGTACAAAAGAAGGCTAAGAAACTACCATAAAAAAATAAACTTACTACCTTAATTAGGTGTGCGTACTTACAACTTTTAATCACAGTTAATAATATTTTTAGTTACTTATTATATTTTGATTGCCTAGTTATTCTAAATATAATTAATGCGTTACTATAAATGATGTGATACTTATTTTACTACTCATTAACATCTGCCATAAGAGCAAGTTTTTAAAAAGACCTCATCTTAAATAGATAAGGTCTAACAACGATTTTTCAAAACAATCAATCAAATATAACAGAGCTATAAGGCATTTTATAACCATTTCGCCCTTGATTTTCCAACATTATCAACTGCCCCGATGATTCGAACTTGTCAACATAATTAACTTTATTGAACGTTAATGAATAAGAATTTTTTTTTCGGACTGTTAGGATCTTACTTTTATATTCATCCGGAAAGAAAACTTGCTCTACCCGCTCGGCAATCTGAATGATTTTAATGATGCTACTACAAAAATGTTCATTGACATCTCCTCTGGCACCATTGAATAACACCTTATTTAATTCCTTGATTATTTTTAACAAATGTGACACCGACTGATTAATGAAACGATTGTAAGAAAAAGCAGTAGCATCATTCTTGTACTGCTTGTGAATATCAGAGTTCGGCGTAAATACGCCATCTTTAATGACACCAAAAAAAAATCCATAAACAGTTTTTCCCGAACGAGTAGTCATATTTAAAAAACCAACACGAACGTCATCATGCTTTTTCAAATTCGAAACAAGTCGGATCCATTCATGATCCTTACTGATAGAGCCTTTTAAAAGCTCATATTTTTTATGCTCATACTTTTTCACCCAGTCGATAGAATTAGCAAGTGATTCATCCCCAGCCACACTAGAGACGTTTCTGATTATCAAATATGCTATATCATGCAGTTTATCCATCGATTCGACGAAATCTAATAATGCATCACGGTAATTATTATTTATATCCCACTGCTCGCCAGATTTTTCTACATTTTTTTGGAGATCATCAAGAGTAGTAAGCTGTTTTGCTAAAGTGGTTAACTCTCTGTCTAGAGTTGAAAATGGTGGGAAACAATTATTATTCGTATTGCATACACTCTTTAAATTGGCATATAGCGGGAACCCACCATTGGAACTTACATTCATTATTTATTCCTTTTTAAAAGATATCGTAATAGATGCTATCTTAAATCAGTGATAGCAACCTATGTGAAACAATTACTTTTAGTAAAACATCTATTTCCTCTTCAAATAAGTATGTGGCTTCCAAGCCTATCTTGGTGTTAACACTCATTCACCCTTTCGAGACAATATTAAAAAAGGCTGTAAAAACCAATACCATCGAGCAAAAAATTTACACAAGTGCGAACGGAGATCTACAGGAAGAATTAGTATTTGTGACTTGCCTCCCGCTGATTGACATGCACCATCAACTTCGTCAGCATTTGCCAACGTCCGTTCCTCGCTCATAGCGGACCTTTGGCCCAGTTAGCTTGTCCGCTTCATGCCAGATGCAACCCTGGAGCGTCTCTATATTGTTATACGAGGCATCTCGGTACGATCAATACAGCCCAGGCCCTGTAATGTCGCATGGACAGCTTCATCAAGAGGAGTGTGAGGCTCGGCACCTAAAAAATTCACCAGTTTCGTATTGTCCAGGCGAACCGGCTGGCGCCACAGGTACCGCATCTCCAGAAGTTCGCGTAAGGTTGCGTTGAAAGGTGCTGCCAGGTACATCAACCACCACGGAAATGATTGTATTTTGGCCATGCCGCCATAGCGTGCCGCAGTGCGTTGAATCGCGCTGACCATTTCGCTGCCGTCGGCATCCCAGTGACCTTGCATATGAAAACGTGCAAAGGGCTCAAGCTCCTCGCGTCGTGCCAGCAGCGCAGCTATCGTTTCCGCGACATCAGGTAAGTAAGCCCACTGGTGACCGGTTGCAAACGAAGCTGGATTGGTAATGACGCCAGGCAGCTTGCCGGGCTTAATCAGACCTTGAGAAAACCAGTTATTACCGGCGCGCGGACCAAAAAAATCCCCCGCGCGGACGATCAATACCCGTCCGCCACGCTGCGAATAGGCCGCCAGTTCTTTCTCCATTTGTACCCTGATAGCTCCCTTCCTGGTGACCGGCGTCTGCTGAGCGTCTTCCCGTAATAGCGGAAAAGCGTCAGGACCATAGTTGTAAACGGTCCCGGGAAGCACGATCAAGGCGCCGGTTCGTTCTGCTGCGCCAATCGTGTTGCGCAGCATAGGCAGCACCAGATGCTTCCAGTTTCTGTAGCCGGGCGGATTGACGGCGTGAACGATCGCGCTACAGTCTGCTGCCGCAGCGGCGACCTGCTCCGGGTCGAGAGCGTCGCCCCCTACCCACTGGATGTCACCACGTCGTTCACTGCCATGAAGTCCTCGTTTTAGTGCACGAACGTCCCATTTGTTCTGAATAAGCCGGCGCGCCGTTTCACCACCGATTCCGCCGGTTGCGCCAAGTATCAGGACCTTGCCTCGGGTTTCCATATTGTCTGCCTCTTTGCTGATTTGACCTTGACAGCGTACGTACAGGCAGAGCTAAATTGAATTGCATATCTTTATAGGGCAGCTATACAAATTTGTATGAATACATCTATCCCATGGGAGTGGTACCGAACATTTCTGGCTGTGCTCAGGGAAGGCTCGCTTTCCGGCGCATCACGCAGGCTTTCGATTACGCAGCCTACGGCGGGACGGCATATCGCTGCGCTCGAGTCCGCTCTGGGCCAGGTGTTGTTCACGCGGTCGCAGACGGGCTTGCTGGCGACTGAAACGGCGCTGGCGCTGAGGGTGCATGCCGAAGCGATGGAGAGCACCGCGAATACGCTAGCGCGCACAGCCTCCAACTTTAGTCATAACAGCGCGTCCATTCATGGCGTCGTCCGCGTCTCCGCGAGTGACGTTATCGGCGTTGAAGTTCTGCCGCCGCTTATTGCCAGGCTCAGGGAGTCTCACCCACAAATAACGATTGAATTAGTTCTGTCGAACCGGGTTCAGGATTTACTGCACAGGGAAGCCGATATTGCTGTACGCATGACGACGCCAGTACAGGAACAGCTTATTGCGCGTCGCGTTGGCCGCATTGAACTCGGTCTCCACGCATCGACGTCCTATCTTGCACGACATGGCACGCCTGAAAATAGCAAAGATCTGCTGAAACATGCGCTGATTGGCTTTGATCAGGATACGCCTTTCATCCGTAAGGCCCTGGAAAAATTCCCTCAGCTAAGCCGGAATGCATTTTCCATGCGCACCGACAGCGACGTGGCTCAGCTGAATCTTATTCGCGCCGGGGCCGGCATTGGCATATGCCAGGTGCAGTTGGCCAATGGCTCTGTTCCACTGCGGAGGTTACTGCCGAATTTCTTTTCTTTCTATCTTGATACCTGGATCGTCATGCACGAAGACCTGCGCAATAGTCTGTGCTGCAAATTGGTTTTCGATGTCCTGGCAAAGGGATTAGAGGAATATATCGGCCAGAGACAGGCACAGTGAATCGCCATGGAAAAATGCTCCCTTTAAGGTGCCTGTATACTCCGCACGTTTTCTCCGGAGGAGTCCCCTCCTCGAACATGCCGGCTGCTCCGTTTCGATGCAGAAACCGCGATGACCATGGTTCTGCATGAGCGCAACACACGATCCTGCGCATTATCGTTATCTGTCTTTATGCTCACAGCCTTAACGCTATAGCTAAACGGGCATTGGTGGAGTTTGGTAGACAGCGTTGTGCCTGGAGCGGAAAGCAGGTCCAATTAATACAATCAGCGCAATGCTTTTGAGAAACACACGGCTTCTGTCCTACCGACATAGGGACCGTAATTTTCAATACGAATATATCCATTTTTCTCGTAGAAATTTACTGCCCGATGGTTGATGTGTCGGGTTTCCAGTCTGAGTTCGCTATAACCCATATCTTTTGCAGATGTTTCCAGAAAAGTGAGTAAAGCTCCCCCAACTCCTGGCACGCTTCGGTCTGAAAACATTCTTTTAAGCTCGGCTATATTTTGCGTTATCGGCCGAATAGCGCCGCATCCTATTGCTTCGCCATGAGTATTCTTTGCTAATACCCATAAGGCTTTGTCATCATTCATTGCTTCAACGGTAAAATTGCTTTTGCCACTATCCCCCGTAATAGCGGCAAGTTCAGCTGATAGCATTTCGATTAAGCGATGGGATTCTGAAGAAAATGGATCGGATTTCTCTACAGTTATCATGGTCGTATCCTATAAATGAGAGTAACCAGCATAAAGTATCCTGTCCCAAAAAGCATGAACCGAAACTGATGCTGGAAGAGTATCCTTTCCCAAACTATCCCGGGGATGTTATGTCTGCTATTAGCTCATAGCAGACATTCGGTACTATTTTTCCAGTCCAGTTTGTGCGAGACCTACCTCAGCAGGCAACCCCATCCCGTCGACGTCACACCATCAGCGAGCGAGACGAGAGCGTCGCTGCGGTGGCAGAAACTCCCCCTCCCCCGTCTGTTCTGTTGACTTATTCTGTAAAAAGATTACTTTTCAGGACATGAAGAAGATACTTATTATTGTCCCGGATGGCGGCATGCTGTTTGAATCCGCCGGTATTGCCGACATTCTGATGCAGGCCAACCGTCTGCACCCGGAAGGCGCCGGGGAGCTCTGCTACCAGGTCCAGCTAGCGACCACCCAGCCGCATCAGGTGATCCATGGTCAGTCCGGTTTAAATCTGCTGGCCGATCATCGCCTGCATGAGATAGACCCTCGCGAGCCGCTCGATACCATCATGATTACCGGCAGAGGTCAAAACCCGCAGGAAGGGGTTGCGGTGGTTGACTGGCTGCGCCTTGCGGCTCCCCATGCCCGCCGCATTGCTTCCATTTGCGGCGGAGCCCTGCTGCTGGCGCAAACCGGGCTGCTGGACGGCAGGCGAGCCACTACCCACTGGAAGCTACTGGATACCCTGCAGGCGGAATTTCCTCAGGTACGCGTCGAAAGCGGTCCGCTCTATATTCAGGACGAACACATATGGACCTCTGGCGGGGTCAGTTCCGGCTTCGACCTCACCCTGGCGCTGGTTGAAGAGGACTACGGCTTCAGCCTGGCGCGCGATATTGCCCAGGATTTCGTCATGTACCTGCGTCGTCCCGGCGGCCAGCTGCAGTTTAGCCGCTACAACCTTCAGCAGACCAGCACCCTGGGCCCTATTAACGATCTGCTGGCGTGGTTGCTCGCAAACCTCACCGCCGATCTCAGCGTCGATAAACTGGCGGAAAGGGTCGCCATGAGTCCAAGGAATTTCACCCGCGTATTTACCCGGGAAACCGGTGCTTCGCCGGCGCGCTACGTCGCCGAAGCCCGTCTGGCCGCCGCGCGGCAGCGTCTGGAGCAAACTAACGAGACGCTGGATCGTATCGCCGAACAAACGGGATTTGGCAGCAGCATTAACCTGCGACGGCTGTTTGAAAAACAGCTTCACCTCACACCCGGGGAATATCGCCAGCGATTTCACTGTCGCAAAATGGCGTAAAGTGATCCTTTTTTGTCATTTACGCCAAAGCCTGCCCGGCCTACTCTGACGCCAGAGACAATGGATAAGGAGTTAATCATGGTAAAGGTCGGTATTAACGGTTTTGGCCGTATCGGACGCAACGTACTACGCGCTGCACTGGGTCATCCGGATATTCAGATTGTGGCGATCAACGATTTGACGGACAGCAAAACGCTGGCGCATCTGCTGAAATACGACTCGCTGCTCGCTAAGCTCGACGCCGACGTCACCGCCGGTGAAGGGCAGCTTGTGGTTGACGGTAAACCCATAACCGTATTCAGCGAACGCGACCCGGCCAATATCCCGTGGCATCAGCGTGAAGTCGATATCGTCATTGAAGCCACCGGATTCTTCACCGATCGCGACAAGGCGGCGGTGCATATTCACAGCGGTGGCGCAAAGCGCGTGATTATCTCCGCCCCCGGCAAAAACGATGATTTAACCATCGTGATGGGCGTTAACGATGGCCTCTACTCCCCGGATAAACACTACGTGGTCAGCAACGGTAGCTGCACCACCAACGGTCTGGCGCCTGCCGCGCAGGTTCTGCACCAGCATTTCGGTATTAAGCACGGTTTGATGAACACCACCCACGCCTACACCAACAGCCAGGCCCTGCACGATCAGCCGGAAAAAGATCTGCGCGGCGCTCGCGCCGCCGCTCTGTCGATAGTGCCTTACTCCAGCGGCGCAGCGAAGGCGCTGGGCAAAGTTATTCCTGAGCTGGATGGCCGCTTAACGGGATACTCGCTGCGCGTCCCGGTACCGGTAGTGTCTATTGTCGACCTGACCGTGACGCTGGCGCGAGAGGTGACGGCCGATGAGGTGAACAATGCCTTTCGTGAAGCCGCCGCGGCGGGGCCGCTAAAAGGGATCCTCGGCTATAGCGATGAACCGCTTGTCTCCAGCGACTACCAGGGTGACCCGCGCTCGTCGATTATCGACGGTCTGTCAACGCTGGTGATTGGCGGCAATATGGTTAAAATTCTGGCGTGGTACGACAATGAATGGGGCTTCTCTAACCGCCTCGTTGACCTGGCGCTAATGATGGCAAGGCGTGAGTGTTAATTCACTGCGGGTGTTATTGATAGTTGACATCACCCTGTCGCGGAGAGCTTCCCTGGTGACGCGCAGCAGGCTCCTCTGAGCGCCTGATAAAAAGCATAAATGCCCTCGAAGGGCATTTATGCTTTAGCGGTAATGTGCGAGGGTCAGTATTTTCTTAACCACGATTCCTGCGGGGCCGGAAAATAGTCAGTGCACAAATAGCGCGATTAAAATAATGATAGGGATTGGCACACCCAGAAAGAAAAGCAATATTGAACGCATAGGTTCCTCCCGTATAATGAGTATTAGACGTTATAAATCACGCTGACGGCCGCCATAGGTGGCACAGAGACTGGCAACAAAAGCGCCAATTAACAGAGAAATAAATGACCACAGAGTGACGTAGCTGGTGGTTTTTCTGGCGGCGTCTGCGGCCTGCTGCGCTTTATCTTTTGCCTCTTTCAAATTAGCCTGGGCTTTATCATAAACCGCCTGCACCCGCTGCTCGGCCTCTTGCTGACTGATGCCGGTATTCTGAGAAACCAGCTGCGCCACATAGGTCAGATCATCCTTGGGAAGCGCGCCAGAATAAATACTGTTAGCAAAAATGCCCGTCACCTCGGCTAATTGAGCGGGTGTCTCCGCCTTTGGCGGCACCGGTTGATTCATGGCCATGACATCATTGCCCGGTGCGTTGCTGTTACCTGCCGGAGTGGAGCCGCTCGCCCTGAACAGCGAGCGGGTAAAATATTCCATCGATGACTTCGATAACATCGAGGATCCCTCCCCCGCGTTATTCACGGCGGTTGCCGTCGCGCCCCCGGCAACGGAACCAATGACTTTTGCGCTGCCGCCGATGAGTGAACTGATGGTGGTGGTTAAAAGAACGGCTGATACCAGCAGCGCCACCGCCCATGTCAGAAAGCCATGCGCCGTATCGCGGAAATAGATTTCATTGGTATGCGTATCAACCCATTTAGTCCGAAGCCGTCCGGCCAGATATCCCCCCATTCCTGACGCCACAATTTGGGTAAACGTCAGCCAGGCGATGGCGGCAATACCGACGGTACCCGCCGCAAGACCTTGATTTTCCCAGGGAGAGATTGAGGTGAGGCCTAATCCGGCGCCAAGCATGAGCAGCATAAGCGCCAGCGAGGCGGCAGCGGCGGCGCCTGCAAATATCGCCCCCCATGAAACCGCGCTCGCGCTGTTTACAGCAGCCGCAGGCAAGTGCCTGGCCGCTTCCTGACTGCTTATATTGGTAGAGTCGTAGATATTCGTCATTTACGTTGTCCTTTGAAATAACTCAATTAGCCCGGTGTCGTTTTACACAAACGTCCAGAGCAGGAATTTACCTGCCAGACCCAGGGCAATATCGAGCGGGATAATTATCGTCAGCAGCTATCACCCGCTGCTTAAATTTTGGGCATTCGACACAAAGCCAATTATCTAAATTAATACGAACGAGCAGTGTATGAATTTAATCAACAATTTGATTTTAGTAGATGATTTTATTTTAACCATTTTTTATCGCCAAAAATATTGCCGCACAGCTGTAACTACTTGTTAGCAATGAATTTCCAGGTGCAGGGGGTTGTGTGGCGGAAATATGTACTACGGATACAGATTGGCCAGCTCAGATAGAATTATCTTATTTTTGTAGTGGTAATTAACTGAATAGCCTTGTTTATTAAAAGTGGCGTTAGTTTTTTATTTGCATTATCTGCTATTTCATATACCCGCCGGCAACGTAAATAATCACCCGCTGCTGATGTCGCAGCAGATGAACAGATTGAGAGGGGCACGGGGAAGCGGTCACTCCCACCTCATGGCGATCGCGATGGCTCCCCCGGCATCCCTGCTTCGTGCCCGTTCCGCCCCGGACTCATTGGCCCCTTTGATTAATTAGCGGGCAGACAACGCAAAGCGCTGCTCAAGTACATGCGCAATTTCATCGTCTTCCAGCCGCTGCTTTTCTACCCGATCCGCGGTAATGCTCTTGAGCGTATTGCCCAGCAGAATAAAGCGCCCCTCGGGCTGATGCTGTATAACCAGCAGCTTTTGTACAAAGACCGCGTCGGGGTGCGTGGAGTTAAGGAAATTGGCCGGAGCAAAATCAATCCATTCCTGAGGTGACAGGTCAAAACCATATTGATTGGCCCAGCTTCCCTCAACTTTTGCCTGCAGCAGATAGTCGCCGTGCGCATCGCGGCTAAGCCGGAACGTATCGAAATCCTGGATAATGTCCGTATCAAGTTCATCCAGGGCCAGCGGCGCGCGAATACCGTAGCTCCCAAAGCCAAGGTCGCAAAGCCACTGACGGCCCTCGACTTCCGCGACGACCGCCATATGGGTTTTAGGCCGGCGCGCGGGATAGAACATGGGCCGCGCCGCGACAAACCGCCAGGCAATGCCCAGCGCTTCCAGCGCCATGGTAAACAGCCCGTTGAGTTCATAACAGTAGCCGCCCCGTCTCTGCCGTAAGAGCTTGTTGGCAATATCATCGGGCTCCATCGACACGATTTTACCTGCCTGTACGTCCAGATTTTCGAAGGGGATGGCAAAGAGCTGGTGACGCATGAGCGCGTGTAGCGTTGCGGTATCCGCTGCCGCAGTCCCGCTATAGCCTATGCGGCGGAAGTAAAGTGAAAGGTCAAAACTGTCGCTGTGCATATGATTTCCCCGGCTGGTTGGTGTGGAACACACTATAGATGGCGCCCCGCTTCGCCTGTATAGTCAGATTTATCAAAAAGCAGACTATACAGATGACGATGTCCGAAATATCCCCGCCGACGCCCCGCTACCGCCGTATAGCCGATATGCTGCGGCTGACGCTTGCTTCAGGCGCTTTACGGGCTGGCGATCGCATTATCTCCGCGCGTAAACTGGCCGAACGCGAACAGGTCAGCCTCCCCACGGCCCTGGAAGCGCTGCGTTATCTTGAGGCGGAGGGCCTGATTATCGCGCGACCGCGTTCAGGCTATTTTGTCCGCCAGCCAGCCGCCTCCGGAAACGAACAGCGCGCTGCCTCTTTGCCCGGGCCGGTGCCGGTGACAATGTCCGCCATTGCCCGGTCGCTGTTCGGTAGCGCTGAAGCGCGTCTGGTGCCGCTTGGCGCCGCGCTACCCGATCCCGCCTGGCTTCCCGTGGATGCACTACAGCGGGCGCTGCACACCGCCGGTCGTCGGCTTGATGCGCGCGGGCAGAGCTACAGCCTGCCCCCGGGAAGAGCGGACCTGCGCAGAAAGATTGCCGCACGCGCTGCGCAGTGGGGCGCTCTTTTTGGCGCGGATGACCTTATCATTACGGCAGGCGCAACCCAGGCGCTACGTCTGGCGCTCCGCGCGGTATGCCAGCCTGGCGATGCTGTCGCGATAGAGCAGCCCGCCTACTTCGGCACGCTTCTGCTGCTGGAAGATCTGGGTCTGAAGGCGTTACAGATCCCCACAGACCCGATTGAAGGCTTATTGTTGGCGCCCCTTGAAGAGGCTATCCAGCGCCACCGCCCTGCGGCCGTGCTTGCCTCACCCACGGTGCAAAATCCGCTGGGTGCCAGCATGCCCGTGGCGCGCAAACAGGCGCTGGTGGCGCTGCTCGCCGATAAGGGCATCCCGCTCATTGAGGACGATGTGTATGGCGATCTGGCCGGTGGCGCTCAGCGTCCGCCCGCGTGTAAAGCCTTCGACAGGGACGGAAATGTGATTTATTGCAGTTCGCTGTCGAAAACCCTGGCGCCGGGCTGGCGAATTGGCTGGATTGCTGCCGGACGCTACCACTCCGCGGTATTGCAGGCCCGCATGGCCGGAGAATGGGCAGGCGCGCCGCTGATTGAAGCCGCGGCAAACGAGATCCTCGCCAGCGGCGATTACGACAGGCACCTGCGGCACCTGAAGCTGCGGATTGCGGAAGGTATGCGCGCCATCATCACCCGAGTTGAAGCCTGCTTCCCACCGGGCACGCGCGTCGCGGCTCCGGAAGCCGGCTTTTTGATTTGGGTACAACTCCCCTCCAGGATAGATGCGCTGGAGGTACATCGTCGCGCACTCGCCCTGGGCATTGGCGTCAGTCCGGGGCCGCTGTTTTCCCCGGGCGCGGCGGAACTGCAAAACTACCTGCGCCTGAACGGTGCGAATGAACCCACCCCCGCGCTTTTGCATGCCGTTGAACAGCTCGGTATCGTATGCCACGAATTGGCCAGGGAACATTGACAGCGGCTATTGCCCGGGGCCGGTCAATTGGAGATAAAACCAGGATAGGGTAACCAATCGGGACGGGCAACGTGTCGGCCGCCTCCTCGGGGTGAACCGCGCGCTTTTTTCAAGCGCGCGGACACAGGCAGACTGAACCAGCTCTTCGACAACCAGAACCAGCCCATAGCGCCACAGGCGTGTCAGATATGCAGCAAGATGCTGACGGACGCCGCTGGTCGTAATTTTTTTATCCTCATACTCTTATTCAGGACTCAGCATGACCGTCGATCGCTGCCTGAAGATCCCGGTACTCCTCGCAGCTATGGCCGCACAGCGTGGCGATAGTTTTCAATTGCTCTTTTGCCAGGTCAGGACGGCCTTTCGCCAGCCATGCTTCACCAAGGTATTCACGTACTTTGGCATAGGTCGGATCGAGCGCGATTGAACGCTGATAGTAGCCGATGCCCTCATCGGTACGGCCCAGCTTACGCGTGGCATAGCCCCGGTAATTCCAGGCTTCCGCGGTATCGCCATTTTTCAGGGTGTTGAGCAGGTCCAGGGCCGCCTGGTACTCCCCTTTTTTGGCCAGATGATAGGCATAACGCGTTTTGTCTTCATCGCTGAGCTGGCTTGTTTTTTCAGGGACGCACTGTTTTTTCGTGCTGTCATACACCTGACCGCTGGGGCAGTCCGGCGTTTTGCTATTGGTACTATTGTCACCTGCGGCCAAAACCGGCGTGGTCAGCAGAGCAAACACCACGGGCAGCAGCAGACGTTGATTAATGGCGGAATGTAAAAACGACAACGTGTTCATAGTGAACTCCGGGTTAACGAAAAGAACGGCAAGGCAGCATACGACGCGGTATGCTGTCCCGTAGCAGATAGTGAGGGAAAAGCGCGCAGCAAATATGACCGGCCCGCCGCTTTTTTCAGGGGCGTTCCCCGCTCCAGCGGCTCCCGGATATGTGCGCTTGCAAACAGGAAAATGACATTGGCTGCGGTGACCCAATGCCGTGCCAGGGTAAAACTATCGTGGCACTGTTGTGTTAGCGGTTGCGTTGTTGCAGTCATAAATGATGACTCCATCAGTACGTTGATGATGAGTTAACGCCACAACCTTTTAATCTATTCGATAAAAAATACGTTTTTTCGTTTTTTATCGCCGGGCTCAGGTACGATCCTTCTTCGCGCCCTCGTATGAGTATATATCCCCGTTTATTCCTTCACATTTCTGGCGACGCAGCGAAGAGGAGTATCTTGTCGCCAAATATCAGTGATAGCCAGCGCCGGGCTGACGCTGACGGAACGGCCCGGCATGCCCCTGGCCTCTGACGCGGTAAAACGGAGGCTTAAAAACCTAACGGGAATGTCACTCAGCTAAAAAACCACCATCAATGGGATAAACGCCTCCGGTACAGAACGCTGATTTATCTGACAACAAAAACAATATGAAGTCTGCGATTTCCTGCATTTTTGCCATCCTTTTCATAGGGTGGCTATTTGCGAAACTGCGTACGATATTTTCAGGGAATTCGCTTATTCGTGGGGTTTGGACATAGCCCGGAGCGACGGCATTGATGCGAATGCCTTGACATGCAAACTCCAGCGCTGCGGTTTGGGTTAAACCAATTATACCATGCTTAGCGGCGGTGTAAGGCGCCAGCCCAGGAATGCCAACCAGACCATTTACTGCAGATAAATTAACGATAGCGCCCCCCATCTTCATCATCTGAGGTATCTCGTATTTTAGGCAGTAAAAAACGCTGCTCAATGAGGTGGCAATGACCTTATCCCAGTTTTCAACTGTCTGCTCTGTTATCTTTTTACCATGCTCACCTGTTATGCCTGCATTATTGACAGCATAATCAAGCCTGCCAAAATAGTTGATAACGTCATCTATCATTTGCCGTACTTGTTCGGGCTGTGACACATCGCATCCGATCCCCATTGCTGGTTGTCCCTGTGAAGACAATTGTTTCGCTTTTTGTTTCGCCTCCTCTGACGAGCGGGATACAATGACGACCTTCGCGCCATGTTTGTGTAACTGCTCTGCGACTGCCTCGCCTATACCTGCAGTGCTGCCGGTGATAACAGCCACTTTATTTTGAAAATTCATAATCCCCCCTATGACGTAGCATTGAGTCTTACATCTGAGGAAGTATACAAATTCGCAGTGACAGTTTTTGTCAGTACTCTTTCTCCGGGCCGATCCCCTCTTTCATTCTCCATTTATTCAATAAAACTAACCTGCTTTCACTATACCTGGAATCCAGCGGCACAATGCCTTGTATTTTGTCCGTTCTAAAATGACGGAAATCCTTTCTCATTTCACACCATGCAACCAAAAGCCAGCATGACTCCATATATACCAATGCGATGGGCCATATGACTCGAGAAGAGTTAACATTGCTCTTATCACAATACTTTATTTTGATCCTCTTTCGTTTTTTAATCGCATTACGCAAGTCTTCAAAAAACACCTCATTCTTTTCTGTGGGACCGGTCAGATAGGATTGACTCTCAATAAGATTTTTTAATTCGCCGGGAATAACGGCATGTATTTTGGCAAGCGCATTCCTTGCGTTTTTTTTGAAATCATTATCCGTATTATGAGAAACCCAATTAAGCCCAAGTATAATAGCATTGATTTCTTCATGAGAAAGATTTAAGGGCGGCAAATGAAAGTCAGACTTAACGATATAACCAATTCCAGCCCCCCCTTCAATGCACACGCCTTGCTGCTGTAGCGTTTTTATATCTCTGTAAAGGGAACGCACGCTTATTTCTAATCTTTCTGAGAGAGCGGATGCCGTGATCGGATATCTTTGCGCCCTTAATATCTGTAGTAATTCGAGAAGCCTTTCTGTTCTGGTCATGCTGATAAATCCATCTTGATCCTGAGACGATATCTTAACGCCTCTGTTGGATAAATATCTTAGTATAAAGCAAACGTACATGCTTAAGCTGAGTGGTTCCCCGTTGTTTAATACACCGCGACAGGACATAGGGTGAGTTTGGTAGGCAGTGCTTTGTGCCAGAAGCGGACATTATCGCTGGATAATATCCAGAAACCGGCTTCAAACGTTCACCATGCTACACTTTCGCCCTGAATCAGATAAACAAACGGGTAGTCACGTTGGATAACGGATCTCAAATACGATGAAAGTGATATGGGTGAGGCACGCAGAAACCGAGTGGAATCATAGAGGGATTATTCAGGGGCATCGCGACAGCTTCGTAACCCACCGCGGTATGCAAGAAACAGCGGCGTTACTGACAGCGCTGACGAAAGAGGCATATCCGATAGAATGTGTTTACAGCTCCCCGCTTGGGCGCGCCTTGCACATGGGGCTGAAGCTGTCTGAAGGTCTTGGCTGCCCGTTAAAAGTTGAAGAATCTCTTAAGGAACAGTCGTTTGGTTGCTTTGAAGGGATATCTTTTGAGCACTTCAGGCGAGACAATCCGCGTGATGCAGATGCGTTGCTCGCCCTTGATGCAGCCTATTGTCCCCCGGAGGGAGAGTCGTTAGCCCAGGCGACTCGACGCGTGATAAATTTCTTACAACACCTGCAAAATACCAATGCACATCAGATCGTCGGTGTTGTTTCTCACGGGCATGTCAGTCAGGGCGTGCTGGCGTTACTTAAAGAGGGGACTCTCGATAACTTCTCTCGCTATGCGCACCCCAATGCGAGTTACTCTGTTTTCGATTTTACGGACCGCAAATGCGCCGCGCTCAGATGGGGGATGGCTACCCATCTCATTCAACTTCAACGATAAACGCCCATTAAGACCCCGGGGGTTCTGTGCGCCCGAGCGGGTATTAAATGCTGATACCTTTTTCATCAGTGCCTCACGCCATGGCGTGAGGCATCGGCTGGCCCCGCTCTCACTCACGCTTTTTTACCTGGCGGGAAAAGCGCAGATTGCTTCAAAAAAATTACCGTATTTGGTATATTGTTGTTTATTGCTTACTCACCTCTGCGGTGCCAAAAAGAACAAGATTCACCGCTACCCAGGATAAGAAAATGTTAGATTACCGCTTCCCGACAGCTTTGCAGATGGTTCTCAGCGTAGCAATGGCGGAGCAGTTGGGTGAACGTTCGACGAGCGCGATTCTGGCCTACGGCCTGGAAGCGAACCCGAGCTTTATCCGCAAACTCATGGTTCCTCTCACCCGTGACGGCATTATTGTCTCAACGCTTGGCCGCAACGGCTCTATTCATCTCGGCCGCCCGGCGGAAGAGATCACCCTGCGCGATATCTACGTCTCCGTTATCGAAGATAAAAAACTGTGGGCGTCGCGCCCTGACGTCCCCGCCCGCTGCGTGGTCAGCGCGAACGCGTGCTGGTACTTCAAATCTATCGCCGATGAAGCGGAGCAGGCTTCGCTACAGGTACTGGCACGCCACACCGTGGCAAGCGCGCTGGAAGAAGTGAAAAAAGCCGATACCAGCGGGTGCGATCCGGTGCCTGAACTTATCGCCAAATATAAAGAAGCCCATTAATTTTCCTTGAGCGCCAAAAAACCGCCTTCACAGTGAAGGCGGTTTTTTGTTATCTGCCGCACCCTACGCCGGCGAAACGTCCTCAGCAGGTTTACCGCGCGTCACGAATTTACGCAGCGTCACGTAAAACACCGGGGTCAGGAACAGACCAAACAGCGTCACCCCCAGCATCCCGGAGAACACCGTGATCCCGGTAACGCCGCGCACTTCCGCGCCCGCGCCGTGGCCGAGGATCAGCGGGATGGTCCCGGCAATAAAGGCGATAGAGGTCATCACAATCGGGCGTAAACGCAGGCGACACGCCTCCAGCGCCGCTTCCATGATCCCTTTCCCCTGAATTTCCAGCTCGCGGGCAAACTCCACGATCAGAATCGCGTTTTTACAGGCCAGCCCCATCAGCACCACCAGCCCCACCTGTACGAACACGTTGTTATCGCCGCCGGTCAGCCAGACGCCAAACAGCGCGGAGAGCATCGTCATCGGCACGATAAGAATCACCGCCAGCGGCAGCGTCCAGCTTTCATACAGCGCCGCCAGCACCAGGAACGCCAGCAGCACCGCCACCGGGAAGACGATCAGCGCCGTATTGCCCTGCGTGGCCTGCTGGAAGCTCAGATCCGTCCATTCGATATTCATCCCGTTCGGCAATATCTGTCCGGACATTTTCTCCAGCTGCGTCATCGCCTGCGAGGAAGAGAGTACGCGCGGATCGGCATCGCCAATCAAATCCGCCGCCGGATAGCCATTGTAGCGAATCACCGGGTCCGGCCCGTAGGTGGTGCTGATATTCACCATACTGCCGATTGGCACCATTTCGCCCTGATTATTCCGCGTGCGCAAATTGGCAATATCCTCCACGCTTTCGCGGAACGGGCCGTCAGCCTGCGCCATCACGCGCCAGGTCCGCCCGAACTGGTTAAAATCATTGACGTAAGACGATCCCAGATAGGTTTGCAGCGTACCAAACAGATCGGTGAGCGACACGCCCTGCGCTTTCGCCTTATCACGATCGACCTGGACATCCAGCTGCGGCACGTTAGCCTGGTAGGTGGAGATCGGGAAGTGCATCCCCGGCGTCTGCATAATGGTACCGGACATCGCGTTTACCGCGCTTTGCAGCGCACCATAGCCAAGACCTGCCCGGTCCTGAATATAGAGCGAATAGCCGGAACCCTGGCCGAGCCCTAAAATCGGCGGAGGCAAAATAGAGAAGCCAAAGCCCTGCTGGATTTGCGCGATTTTCGCGTTGATCTCAGCGTTAATTTCCGCCGCCGAATGTTTACGCTGGTCGAACGGCTTCAGGCCAAAGAAGACCGTTCCGGTATTCGGCGTATTGGTGAACTGCAGCGCGTTAAGCCCCGGAAACGCGACCGCGTAATCTACGCCTTCGGTATTCATCCCGATTTCGCTCATTTTACGGATCACCGCATCGGTGCGCGCCAGCGAAGAACCTTCCGGCATTTTCACGCCGCCGATTAAATACAGTTTATCCTGCGTCGGTATAAATCCGCCGGGTACCGCTTTAAACATGACGCCCGCCGCGCAGAGCAGCAGCACATAGACCACAAACACCGCCCCGCGTCGTCCGAGCGTTTTTCCCACCAGCCCCTGATAGCCGTTCGAGCTGCGGTGGAAAAAGCGGTTAAACGGACGGAAAATCCAGCCGAAAAGACGGTCGATAAGCCGGGTCGGGAAGTCTTTCGGCGCGCCGTGCGGTTTTAGCAGCAGCGCGGCCAGCGCCGGAGAGAGCGTCAGCGAGTTGATGGCGGAGATCACCGTGGAGATGGCGATCGTCACCGCAAACTGCTTGTAGAACTGGCCGGTCACGCCCGAGAGAAACGCCATCGGCACAAACACCGCGCACAGCACCAGCGCAATGGCGATAATCGGGCCGGACACCTCACGCATCGCCTGATGCGCCGCGGCAAGCGGAGCCAGCCCTTCCTCGATATTTCGCTCGACGTTTTCCACCACCACGATGGCATCATCCACCACGATGCCGATGGCCAGCACCAGCCCGAACAAGCTCAGGGTATTCAGCGAGAAGCCCAGCAGGTAGAGAATGCTGAAGGTACCCACAACCGAAACCGGCACCGCGATCAGCGGAATAATCGACGCGCGCCAGGTTTGCAGGAACAGGATCACCACCAGCACAACCAGCACCACCGCTTCCAGCAGCGTTTGCACTACCGCGCGAATGGAATCGCGAACAAATACCGTCGGATCGTAAGGCGCCGCCCATTTCATATCCTGCGGGAAACGCTTCGACAGCTCGTCCATTTTGGCGCGCACCGCGTTAGACAAATCGATGGCGTTCGCCCCCGGCGACTGGAAGATACCAATCCCGACCGCGTCTTTATTGTTCAGCTGGGAACGCAGCGCATAGCTGCCGGAGCCCATTTCGATACGCGCCACGTCGTGCAGGCGGACGACCGTACCGTCCTGCGTTGTTTTCAGGACAATATTGCCAAACTCTTCTTCGGTATGCAGGCGCCCCTGGGCGTTAATGGAGATCAGGAAGTCGCTCTCTTTCGGCAGCGGCTCGGCGCCAAGCTGCCCGGCGGAAACTTGGACGTTCTGCTCCTGCATCGCCGTGACCACATCCGACGCGGTCAGCCCGCGCGCCGCCACCTTGTTGGGATCGAGCCAGACGCGCATCGCGTATTCGCCCGAGCCGAAGATCTGAATTTGGCCGACGCCGGGCAGGCGCGCCAGTTCATCCTTCACCTTCAGCGTGGCGTAGTTACGCATGTACAGGGAGTCGTATTTACCGTTTGGCGAAAACAGATGCACCACCAGCGTCAGCGTCGGCGACTGCTTCTGGGTGGTGATCCCCAAACGCCGCACATCTTCCGGCAGACGCGCTTCGGCCTGCGATACCCGGTTTTGCACCTGAACCTGCGCCTGATCGGGATCGGTACCCGGACGGAAGGTTACGGTGGTCACCAGTACGCCGTCAGAACCGGCGACGGATTTCATGTACATCATATTTTCAACGCCGTTGATCGCCTCTTCCAGCGGCGTCGCCACGGTCTCGGCAATCACTTTCGGGTTGGCGCCCGGATACTCCGCGCGCACCTGCACGCTGGGCGGTACGACGTCAGGATATTCGCTCACCGGCAGCAGCGGGATGGCGATTAATCCGGTGATAAAAATCAGAATCGACAGAACGGCGGCAAAAATCGGCCTGTCGATGAAAAAACGGGAAAAGTCCATGGGTTGGATTCTCAGGTCAAGGGATCAGTTGAGGGCGGTGCTGGCGGTCATGGCCACGGTTTTCGCGTTAACCGGCATGCCCGGCATAAACACTTTCTGTAGACCATCGACGATGACTCTGTCGCCCGGCTTCAGCCCCTGCTGCACGATGCGCAAACCGTCCGCCAGACGCCCCGGCGTAATATCACGGCGCTGCGCTTTACCCTCTTTATCAACGACATAAACATATTTGCGATCCTGATCGGTCAACACCGCTTTATCATCGATAAGCGTGGCGTTGAATTCCGCGCTGCCCGGCAGGCGGACGCGGGCAAAGAGACCCGGCGTGAACTGACGCTGCGCGTTATCCAGCAGCGCGCGCATCCGGATCGTGCCGGTGCTCGGCGTTAACTGATTATCCAGAAAATCCACTTTGCCCTGATGGGGGTAGCCCTCTTCGCCAACCAGGCCAATCTCCACCGGCAGCGCCAGGTGATTGCTGGACGCGCCCTGCCCGCTGCGGGCGAGATTTTGATAATGGAGGTAGGTCGACTCGTCCACGTCAAAGTAGACGTAAACCGTCTTCTGCGACACCAGCGTGGTGAGCACGCTGGCGCTGTCGCCGGCGGTGACGAGGTTACCGCTGGTGATCAACGCCCGGCTGGCGCGGCCATCGATAGGCGCGGTCACTTTGGTGAAGTCCAGGTTAAGCTGCGCGGCGTCGACTGCCGCCTGGGCGGCGCGAATGTCGGCCTGCGCCTGGGTGGCCGCGGCGCGACGCTGCTCCCACTCTTCGCGGGAGACCAGGTTGGTATTGACTAATTTATCGGTACGGTTAGCCTCGCTTCGCGCCAGGCTGGCCTGCGTTTTGGCTCGCGCCAGCGTCGCCTGCGCCTGTTCCAGCGCGGCGCGATAGGTTCTGTCATCGATAGTGAACAGCACCTCCCCCTTTCTCACCTCCTGGCCGTCGGTGTAATTCACTTTATCAATGTAGCCGGAGACGCGGGGTCGCAGCTGGACGCTTTCCACCGCTTCAATCCGACCGTTAAAGCTGTCCCACTGACTAATGGATTTGACGACCACATCAGCGGCGCTGACGGCGGGCGCCTGCGGCGCGGCGTTTTGCGCGACGCCCTCATCGCATCCAACGAGGAGCGCGGAGAGCAGCATCACGCCCGGCACAGTCAGATGAAAGTTACCCCAGTATTTTTGCAGGCTCATTATTTTTATTCCGGTATTGGTAGCCGCCGGGCAAGACGCTGCGGGAGACGCCGCGCCACTTCCTTTGTCCGGTAGCTGGCTTAAGGCCATTTGTGTCGTTCATCGCCACAAAACTGTAACAGTTGCGAATACACTATCGCGGCGATTGTAGGAAGGCGCTTAATTAAGTGCAAGAATAATTGTTGCACTTAATGTGCTATTCCTGGCGCCTAAAAATGGCGCGTTTCCGGCATGGATTTAAATGCAACAATAAAACTTGCAATTAGTGCAAAAACGGGCCACCTTTAAATGCAACAGATAAAGATGCTTTTTTAGACGCTGCGTAGAGGTACATCAGATGAACACTGGCGCATTCATTCACGATTTACTCGACTGGATCGACAACAATCTTGATAGCCGTCTGGATATTGGCACCGTCGCCAGGCGAGCAGGCTATTCGAAATGGCATCTGCAGCGGCTATTTAAGGAGCATACCGGTTATCCTCTTGCCGAGTATATTCGCGCGCAAAAGCTACAAAAATCGGTCGAGCGCTTAGCCCACAGCGACGAACCGATTTTGAACGTGGCGATCGCCCTGGGCTTTGACTCCCAGCAGTCCTTCAACCGCAGCTTCAAGCGTCAGTTCGGCCAGGCCCCCGGCGCATGGCGCCGCAGCATCGGCAACCCGGATACGACGGGATTACGCCAGCCGACCCCGCCCTTCTCTGACTAAATTTTGCGCTCGCCGCGGCGCTGTGGCCGCGGCGGATATTAAGCGCCTCACTCCGCATCCAACCTGCGCGCCGCTCAGGGATCTGCCGTTCTTCGACCGGCAAAATAGTGCGCGGGGGTGCTCCCCATCGTTTTTCTGAACATGGTGATAAACGCGTTGACCGACTCATACCCCAGATTAGCCGCCACGTTTTGCACCGATACCCCGCTTGCCAGCTCCCGCAGGGCAATAATCAAATGCAGCTGCTGACGCCATCGCCCGAAGGTCAGGCCGGTTTCGCGCAGCATCAGGCGCGCTAATGAGCGCTCGCTGAGCGCCAGCCGTTTCGCCCAAACTTTAAAGGTGCTGCGATCCTCCGGGTGGCTGACCAGCGCATCCGCCATGGCGCGGATCTTAGGATGCGCCGAAACCGGCAGACTCAGTTTCTGCTGCGGCATGGTGGCCAGCTCATCGAGCGTCACTCTGGTCAGCCTGCCGACATGGCTCTCCGCGGCGTAATCGACGTCCGCATTCGTTAAGCGGTCAACTAACGCTTTAATCAGCGGCGAAATCGCCAGCGTGCAGCATTTCTCCGGCAGCGCGGCGGCGCCGGGTTCAATAAACAAATAGTTGAGATGCGCATTCCAGGTCGCTTTGGCGCTGTGCGGGATCCCGCCGGGGATCCACACCGCGCAGTCTGGCGGCACTATCCAGATATCGTTTTCCGCACGACAAATCACCGCCCCATAGAGGGCAACGATCAGTTGTCCCTTGCGGTGGGTATGAACCGGCACTTCTGCCGCGTAATCAACGAAATCAATATGCCGCGCGACGGCAGGGCTCGGCGTGCTATCGGGATCAAACAGGGTATGGGCAAGTCTGGATGGCATCTCATTGGCAACATTTAGGTATTTTTTGACAGAATAGAGTATTTAAGGAGACGCGCAAAGCGGGAATAATTCCCGGCATGAGCACATTAACTTCCCATCACAGCCGTTTTTTACACGCGATAAGCCGTTGGTCAGGCCGCATAGCCTCTCCCTCGCTGCTGAGCGACGCCCATGCCCTGCTCTATTCCGTCAGGAGTTTTGCCGCCGCGATGCTCGCCTATTACGTTGCCCTGGCGATTGACCTTGAACGGCCCTCATGGGCCATCATCACCGTCTACATCGTGTCGCAAACCTCGGTGGGCGCGTCCCTGAGCAGAAGCCTTTATCGCCTGGCCGGTACCGTGGCCGGCGCGGGGGCCACGGTATTGATTGTGCCGACGTTTGTGAATACGCCAATTCTATGTAGCGTGATTCTGGCAGGCTGGATCACCTTCTGCCTCTATTTATCCCTGCTTGAACGCACGCCCCGCGCCTATGCCTTTGTGCTGGCCGGTTATACCGCAAGCCTGATTGGTTTTCCCGCCGTCGCCGATCCCGGCACGGTGTTTAACATCGCCCTCATCCGGGTACAGGAAATCGCGATCGGTATCGTCTGCGCCGCGCTGATTCACCGCTACATTTTACCTGCCCGGATATCAGGGCTGTTCAACAGCAAATTAGCCCAGACGCTGCACGCCGCGCGCCAGCGGATTGCCGACACCCTGGCAGGCAAGGCCGACGCGCAGTCAGAGCCGCTGCATCTGGCGCTGGCGCTACAGTTTCTGCAGGGTATCAGCCACCATATCCCGTATGATTTTGCCCTTTCGGTTCCGGCCCGCCAGGCCAGGAAAGCGCTCCATGACAGGCTGGCGCGGTTAGTGATTGTCAACGGCGAAGTGCGCGATCGTTTGCAGATCATCGCCGAGATGCCCGCCGCGATGCAGGCTCTACTCAATGACGTGCAGGTCTGGCTGACCTGCGACGATACCGGCCAACGCAAAAACGCCGCAGAAGCGCTGCACCAGCGCAGCGCGCAGTTAGCGCAGCGGCTCGCGGCGCAGGCGCTGACCTATGAAGATGCGCTGCGGGTAAATTTCTTACGCTACATCGCTGAGTTGATTACCCTACTGCAACAGTGTGAGCGGCTTTCGGAGGCCATTCATCACGCCAGGCCTGCGCCAGCGCAGGCGGAAGATCGTGCGGCGACAGGATACGTTTTCCATCGCGATCCCCTCAGCGCCGCCCGCACGGCGTTGGGCGCTTTTGTCATCATTCTGAGCGGCTGTCTGCTATGGATTTACTCTGCCTGGCCCGATGGCGGCACGGCGGTGTCAATTCTTGGTGTTTGCTGCACGCTGTTTGGCAGTTTCGACACGCCGGCCCCGCATATTGTGAAATATATTATCGGCTCTGTCTGGGGCGTAGTGATAAGCCTTATCTATAGCTTCGCCCTGCTTCCTCCGCTCAGCGATTTCCCCGTGCTGGTGGCGGTGCTTGCCCCGGTCTATCTGCTTGCCGGATCGCTGCAGGCGCGGCCCCCCACGACCTTTATGGCCATGGGGATCACCCTGACGCTGCCGGTACTGTGCGAGCTGGGCGCGCGCTACAGCGGCGACTTCGCCGACGCGGCCAACACCGCGATCGCCCTGTTTTTCGCGACCGGCTTTGCGGTTATCGGCATGAGTCTGCTGCAAACCGTACAGGCGGACGCGGCGATAAAGCGTCTGCTGAAACTGTGCCAACGCGATATTCGCCGCAGCGTGAGCGGCGTATTTAAAGGCGATGAAACGCACTGGACCAATCTGATGATCGACCGGGCCGCCCTGCTGCTACCACGCTTGCCGCGCAGCGGGCAGTCCTCCGCCCGGGCGCTCGATCGCCTGGTGCACTTTCTGCGCATAGGCCTCTGCGTGATGCGCCTGCGCCGTTGCGAAACGCCTGCCGGCAGCGATATCCACGAGGTGCTTTCTCGTCTTACCCACACAACGGAGACCGAAGCCTTACGCGAGCGCATTGCCGCCATGGCGAACCGCTGCTTGCCCGCGAGGGAGGAACAATCATGCCAGTTTGTCGACCGACTGGTCGATCTGCACTGCGCGTTACGGACGCAGAACGAGGAACCCACCCATGATAAATGACATCAATATCGGGGGCGTTTTTATCCCCGGACTGCTGCTGACCGCGCTCATTGCCCTGGTCTGTACGCTGCTACTCGTACCGCTTTTCTCCTGCAGCAGGCTTTACCGCCGCTTGCCCTTACGCCCGCTGCTTGATGTTTCAACCTATATCGTGACCTTTTTCCTGCTTTTGCAGGGCCTGACCACACTGGGGTTATTCGCATGAAATCTTTTTTCTCTTTGCTGGGCCGTTACGCGCTGACGTTAATCGCAGTAGCGGTAGCGGCCTGCGTGGCGTTTATTTTCTGGAAACAGTATGCGCAGACGCCCTGGACGCGCGATGGCCGGGTTCGGGCAGATGTGGTGCAGATTGCGCCGGATGTTTCCGGGCCGGTGAGCAGCGTGGCGGTGCGGGATAATCAGTGGGTTAACCGCGGCGATGTGCTTTATGCCATCGACCCGCGCTGGCTGAAGCTGGCGGTGCTCAGCGCGCAGGCCGACGTCGAAGCAAAACGTCATGAAATGCTGATGCGCCAGGATGCCGCCCGGCGACGCGCGCTCATCAAAGGGGTCATTTCCGGCGAGGATATCCAGCAAACAGGCAGCGCAGCGCGCGTCGCGGCGGCCAATTATCAGGGGGCGCTGGCTGCGCTGGAACTGGCGCAACTGAATTTATCCCATGCAACGGTGCGCGCCCCGGTTACCGGCTACGTGACGCATCTTCGGCTCCGCCCCGGCGACTACGCCGCGGCGGGAGAGACAAAGATCGCCGTGGTCGATGCGCACAGTTTCTGGGTGGTGGGCTATTTTGAAGAGACTAAGCTGCGTCATATTCGCGTCGGGAGCGCCGCACACATTTCGCTGATGGGGTTTGACCCGCTCATCACCGGGCACGTGGAGAGTATCGGCCGGGGGATCGATGATAGCAATGACGAGGCCGGCGGGCTGGGGCTGCCGGATGTCAATCCCACCTTCAGCTGGGTGCGACTTGCGCAGCGAGTCCCCGTTCGTATTCAGTTAGATAAGATACCGGAAGGGATTGAACTGGTGGCGGGACTATCCGCCAGCGTTTCTATCCTGCCTGAAAAGCCATGAATAGCCCTGACGGCGTGCTACGTGGCTCAGGCTATCCACCCATAGTAGACACAAGACTCAATGAGGAAACGACGCTTCCTGCAAAAATATCTGGCCCGAATATACCGAACTCGATATTCTGTAATGCTTTGTATTTTTTGTGAACAGGAAAAAGTATGCTTAGTACGTTACCCGATTTACACAGAAGTTTTGCAGAGCAACTCAAGCTTAACGTTCAGTCTGACGCCCGGATTCACTCCCTGCTCGGGGGCGGATCGCTTATTCATGGCGGATTTGATCAATACTCCGATTTGGATTTTGTCGTTGTGGTAGACCCTCTCTACTACGATGAAATCATGGCGCAGCGTGTGGCGTTCGCCGGAACAGCAGGCAACCTGCTGCATGCGTTCACCGGGGAACATGTCGGAGAGCCTCGCCTGCTGATATGCCTGTATGGCCCTGAACTCCTCCATGTCGATCTGAAATTTGTCACCCTGGACATGCTCACTCAACGCGTTGAGGAGCCGGTAGTGTTATTTTCTCGCGATCGCCATGCCCTGGAGCGACATCTGGCACAATTTCGGGCCCAGTGGCCTGACATGACGCCGGAGTGGTTTGAGTCCCGAGCCTGGATCTGGCTTCATTATGCGGTAGTTAAACTGGGAAGGGGCGAACTTTTCGAAGCGATGGGTATGCTGTCATTCTTCCGGGAGCAAGTGCTGGGACCGATGCTGTACCGCCGCGCCAATCTACCGCAGCGTGGGGTTCGCCGCATTGAATGCCACAATATCGATCCTGAGGGCCTGCTGACCTCCACGCTGGCCACGCACGATCGTGACTCCGTCAGCATCGCCATCAGCAAGGCGGTTGACGCTTATATCAATCTGCGCGCTGATGCGCTGCCTGAAAATATCGCGGACGATGCGGCACGACGGGCGCTCCTTGCCATGCTAAAAGCGTATTCTGAACGGGTTTAAACGATACTTCCGGCCGCTTAAGTGGCCGGAATGTAAAAGAGAGTCTGATACACATCATTGAAGGCCCGCTCCTCCTCATTGCAAACCCTGGCTTTGTTGAGTCTGGCAGCTATATGCCAGAAGCGGATGTCTTAAGCCTGTTCTTTCCTTTAAACGCGAATACCGCAGGATATCGACCTGAATATTATTGATTTCATATCAAATACTTGCAATGGATTTTTAGCTATGGAAGAGATAAAAATCGCTGATGCTATATGAAACATTTTAATAATGACGGAATCGGATGTTGTTCGTAATGACCTTTAATTTGGAATGAGATATAACGTGCCTCGAAGAAAATTAACATTCTCATAACGTAATTAGGGTTAAGCAAATGAAGCAGGTTGGCATTGTTGGTTGGCGAGGAATGGTCGGTTCTGTTTTGCTACAGCGAATGATCGAAGAGAACGACTTCGACAATATATCAGCGCATTTTTTCAGCACCTCCAGTGCAGGAGCCGCCGGTCCTGTCATTGATGGCGTCAGCTACACACTTAAAGAGGCTAATTCCGTAAGTGCGCTGGCCGAAATGGACATCATCATAACCTGCCAGGGCGGGGATTATACCAAAGCAATATACCCTGCTTTGCTTAACCATGGCTGGGAAGGCTACTGGATTGACGCGGCTTCAGCGCTGCGGATGGATGAGAAAGCCTGCATTATTCTCGACCCCGTCAACCGCAACAATATCGATCGTGCAATTAAAGAAGGTATTAAACTTTTTGTCGGCGGCAACTGTTCCATTACGCTGAGTCTTATGGGGCTGGCTGGGTTGATAAAGGCTGACTTGATCGAATGGATGAGTGTGATGACCTACCAGTCCGCATCGGGTGCTGGTGCACAGTATGTACGGGAACTCATTGCGCAAAGTGCTTACATAAGCCGCCATTTATCTCCGGATGAGCTGGCATCCTCAGGTTCAGTGCTTCCGTTAGTTAATAAGGTCAGTGAATTGATTAACAGCGCTGATATGCCGACCCAGAACTTCGGTGCACCTTTGATGGGCAGCATCATTCCCTGGATTGACAGCGATTTAGGCGATGGCAATAGCCGTGAAGAATGGAAAGGTGAGGCGGAAACCAACAAAATTTTAGGCCTGTCTCCCGGTACGATCCCGGTAAACGGCTTATGCATACGCGTCGGCGTGATCCGCTGCCACAGCGCTGCTATAACCCTTAAGCTCAAGCGTGAAGTCAACGAAGAGGAATTTGCCGAATTAGTGATGAATTCCCACCCCTGGGTTAACTATGTGCCCAATAACAAGGAAGAGAGTGTCCGTACCCTGACACCGGCCTGTATCAGCGGTTCGCTTAAGGTTGGTATTGGTCGTTACAAGAAAATGTCGCTAAACAATGAACCAATCTACTCGGTCCTGACGGTTGGCGATCAGCTATTGTGGGGAGCAGCGGAACCATTGCGCCGCATGTTGAATATTTTGGCTGGAAAAGCTTGAATCATATTATGTGGACAAAACTCCTCCCCCTAAACTCAACGGCATAAATATAAGCTGTATACGGAGCACTTGATGGTCACCACACATGTTTTTATCGCGGTCAGTCTTGATGGTTATATCGCCCGACAGGATGGCGATATCGACTGGCTGTTGCAGCGCGATGATCCAACAGAAGATCATGGCTATGCCGCATTCATCGCGGACAAAGATTGGATCGTTATGGGCCGGGGGAGCTATGAGAAAGCGCTGACTTTTGACCAATGGCCTTACGATCGACCCGTGCTGGTTCTCTCCCAACAGCTAACCGATACCGCCATTCCCGAGACGCTGAAGGGCAAAGTGCAGCTCTCAAGCCGCACGCCAGGGGAAGTGCTTGCTGACCTGGCGGCGCAAAACGCGCATCGCGTCTATCTGGATGGCGGGCAGGTAATACAGTCGTTCCTGCGCGAAGGTCTGGTCGCCGATATCGTTATCACGACCGTTCCTGTCCTGCTCGGTTCGGGAAAACCATTGTTCGGATCCCTGACCAGGGATATCGATTTGACGCTGTTATCAAGCCGCAGCTTCCCTTCGGGACTGGTGCAGTCGCACTATCGGCTGACGTCATAAACGACATATAAACCTGACGGCGGCCTACGCTAAAGCAACAGTACCGCCTTGCCAGCGGTACTGAATGTTACTGATATAATGACAAAATAGATAAAAGAGGTGACGCATGGGTACTGACAAAATAGCTACGCTGTTTAGATACAAACGCTGGATAGATATTGAAACGCTACAAGCGATTAAAAGAATTGATGCGTCTGCGAATGCAGAAAAACGCCATCTGACGCTCAGATTAATGAATCACATACATGTGGTTGATATGATCTTCCGCGCTAACATTACCGGCCAGAAGCACTCCTACACCGCACTGAACACGCCAGAGACGCCCTCTGCCGATGAACTTCTGAGAACGATGACTGAATGTACAGACTGGTATATTCAATACGTCAATGCTATGTCCCCCGTTGACCTTGCTGAAACCATTAAATTCCAGTTTGTCGATGGCGGACCTGGTGAGATGAAGGCGGTCGATATGCTCAATCATGTGCTGTTTCACGGAACATATCATCGCGGCGCTGTAGGTTGGCTACTTTCAGAAAGTGGTGTAACCCCACCCAAGGACGTACTGACCGTCTTTCTAAGAGATCATAACCACGAGTAACCGAGTCATATCAATTTCCTCCCTTAGCCCTTAAAGCAAAAAATTAAGGAGCTTCAATCCCCTCAGTCAGTGAGTGAAAACCTTTCGCTGCAAGATGGGCGGGGCCTCGCCCGCCCTGCCGCCGCTACCGCGGCCAGACCTGCGGAAACTCATCGGCGACAAGCTGTTCTCCGTCGCAAAGCTTAAGCCCCGGAAACGGCGGCGACGTCACGCCGCCGCGGTCGGCGAATGTCGCATCATCCCCTACCCAACGGGCGGAAAATACCCGCCGCGCGCGGGCGGTTGAATTGCCCTTTGCCCCATGCAGCGTGCGGAAATGAAAAGCGACCGCATCGCCCGGCTCCAGCGCCCAGCTGACGATATCGTAATCCTCCTGATGGGCATCAATGTCCGGCAGCTCTTTAAAGCGCGAATGGGAATAGAGCTTTGAACCGTTAAACCGCGTTGGGCTGAACTCATCGTCCCAGCGATGGGAACCGCGAATACAGCGCAGCGAAATCGCCTCCGCTACCGGATCGAGCGGGATCCACAGACTGACATTCTGCCGCCCCTCCACGCAGTAATAGGGCTGATCGTGGTGCCATGGCGTTACCGTACTGCCGCCGGGCTGTTTCACCAGCGTGTGCTCGTGGAAAAACTTCGCCGTCTGCGACCCCATCAGCGCCGCGGCGATCTCCGCCGCTGGCGACTGAAAAACAAAATCGCGAAATTCCGGGATTCGTTGCCAGTTGCAATAGTCCTGAAAAAACGGCGCCGAGCCGTCCTCGGGGATCACCGTTCGCGCGTGACCGTACTCGCTGGGGTTCGCCATCAGCGCGGCGACGCCGCGCGACAGGCTCTCGATCCACGGCGTGAACACGCCTTTAAGTAGCACGACGCCGTCGGCCTGCCAGCGGTCGATGGTCTGTTGATCAATAAGCGGGGAGTTAGGGTTTTGCATAGTCGCCATCCTGTGTTGATAAATCAGCGAAGAGAATCGGAGGGATCGGCGCGCATCCAGGCGCAAAGGTTTTCCAGCATCGCCATACAGCGTTCGGTCTGGGGGATACTGATATATTCGTCCGCCTTGTGGCCCTGAGCCATGCTGCCCGGCCCGCAGATCAGCGTCGCGACGCCCGCCTCGTCAAACAGGCCGCCTTCGGTGCCGTAGGCGACGGTGGTGAAATCGTCGCTGCCGCACCACTGCGCCAGCCAGCGGGCGAACTCTGACTGCGGGTCGCTCAGCAGCCCCGGATAGTGGCTCAGCGTCTGGAAATGAATATCGCTGCGCTGCGCCACCTTGCGCATCGCCGGAAGCAGCTGCTCGCGGGCATAATCGCCCAGGGCGTCGGTCACGGCCTGCGGGCGCGTGCCGGGTAAATAGCGAATTTCAAAGTCGAACCAGCAGGATTGCGGAACGATATTCAGCGCCGCGCCGCCGTGAATCGTCCCCACCTGCAGCGTGCCCGAGGGCGGCGAAAACCGGCTATCCTGCTGCTGCGCAAGGCTTTCACCCAGCGCGTCCAGCCGGGAAATCAGCCTGGCCGCGTAGCTGATCGCGTTAACTCCTTCCGGGGCGTAGGCCGAGTGGCAGGCGTGCCCTTCCACGCGGCAGCGCACCGCGAGCTTGCCTTTATGGCCGTAGACCGGGCGCATGTCGGTCGGCTCGCCGATAATGCACAGCGCCGGTTTCCCGGCGGAGGCGCGGAGAAAATCCACCAGGCTGCGCACGCCCAGGCAGCCAACCTCCTCATCATAAGAGAACCCCAGGTGCAGCGGCATCCGCAGCGGCGCGGCAAGAAACGCCTCCAGCGACGCCAGCACGCAGGCGATAAACCCTTTCATATCCGCGCTGCCGCGACCGTAGTAGCGCCCGTCGCGTTCGGTAAGGGCGAACGGCGGCACCGTCCACACCTGACCATCCACCGGCACCACGTCTGTATGGCCGGAGAGCATCACCCCGCCGGGGCCGGTTGGCCCAAGGCGGGCATAGAGGTTTGCCTTGCGCCCTTCGTCGTCATAAAACAGCTGCGACGCCACGCCGCGCGCGCGCAGAAAGTCGCCGATCCAGGCAATCAGCGCCAGATTCGACTCGCGGCTGGTGGTATCAAACGCCAGCAGCGCGCCGAGGATCTCACGCACGCGGTTATTCATCGCCCGGCACCCCGTAGGTCGGCGCTTCGCGCGGGTCAAGCGCGCGGGTGATGTACGCTTCCATCTGCGGCTCGTAGGCCAGCCACAGCGCTTCCAGCGCCGCTACCGGGCGTTCTTCCGCCCAGTCGACGCGTAAATCCACCACCGGCCAGGCGTAATCCTCCACGACTTTAAGCGCCGCCGAGTGCTCCGGCCCGGCTTCGCCGCCCGCATCGATACCCGCCTGCAAAGCCGCGATCAGGCGACTGGCCAGTTCGCCGCTGGCGGCTTCGAACGCCGCCGTCATGGCGGTAATCACCTGCGGGTTGGCCAGCATATTCCCCGCCGCCACGCAGTTCTCGCCCTGCGCCAGCTGCCAGATGCCGAGCGTATGCTCGCCGCTGAACACGGCGCTCTCGCCGCTGGCGTCGATGACCGCCACCTGGCGATAATCGCTAAACCGGTCTTCGCCCAGCGCCTGCGTCAGGGCCTGCTGCGGCGTGAGCCCCGCCTCAAGCCCGGCAAGGATCTGCGGTCCGAGTGCGGGCAGCGTGATGTTCTGGCTGGACACCGCGCCAACGCCCGCCAGCAGCCACGGGCAGCGAGCGCCGACGGCAATGCTGGATGAGCTAATCGCAATGCCCAGTTGACCCGACTCCGGGCACAGGGCGGAAATAGAGAGGGTCATGGTGCCTCCTGCGCATGCCAGTCGTCAGGGATCACCGCCGTAACGTCAATTTCCATCAGCCACTGCGGTTGGGCGAGAGCCGATACCACCACACCGGTCGAAATGGGAAACACGCCTTTGAGCCATTTCCCCACTTCCTGGTACACCGGTTCGCGGTAGCGCGGGTCGATCAGATAGGTCGTCGTTTTCACAATATGCGTCAGATCGCTGCCGGCCTCTTCCAGCAGCTGTTTAACGTTCTTCATCGCCTGTTCCGCCTGGGCGCGCGGGTCGCCCAGCCCAATCAGATTGCCGTCAAAATCGGTACCCACCTGACCGCGAACGTACACGGTGTTTCCCGCGCGCACCGCCTGGCACAGATCGTTATTGAGCGTCTGATTGGGATAGGTTTCTTTGGTGTTAAACATCCGAATACGGGTATGGGTTGGCATAGGTTGCGTCCTCAAATCAGGCATTAGCAGGAAGGTTGATAGCGTTGATACTGGCGCTGAATGGCAATCTGGTCGGCGATATATTTCGCATCGTGCCAGACGCCCCAGATAAAGGTTGAGCCACGGCGGGAGAGCCACGGCAGACCGAGGAAATAGACGCCCGGTTCGCTGGCGACGCCGCGGTGGTGCTGCGGGCGCTGCTGTTCATTAAAGGCGTTGACCTTCAGCCAGCGGTAATCGGTGGTATAGCCGGTAGCCCAGATAATGCAGCTCACCCCCGCGGCTGCCAGGTCGAGCTCGGTGAGGGGCTGGGTCAGGCAATCGGGGTCGGGCAGGAAAAAGCGCGCTTCCGGCTCTTCCGGCAGCGACAGCCCGTTGCGGGCAATGTACTCATCCGCAGCGTCGAGCAGCGCCAGATAGGAGGCGTCGCCGAGACGAATGTTGTCCGCCAGATCGGCACGTAAAACGGCTTTGCCCTCGGTAAAGCCGTGCGTCTGTCCGACCAGGGTAATTCCCTGGTGCGCCAGTTGGCGAAAATCAACGGTATGACCGCCGCGCGCGCCGCTGACCGCAATCGTCACGTGCTCTTTGCCGGGCTGATTGGCCGCCGCATCCCACAGCCCTAACACCCCCAGCCACCAGCAAAAATCGCGCTGGCGGTAGCGGCGCGGCGGGCGATCGTGCGCGCCGACGGAGAGCCATACCGCGCGCCCCGCCCGGCGGAGCTCATCGGCGATTTGCACGCCGGACGACCCCGCGCCAACCACCAGCACGCCGCCTTCCGGAAGCTGCTGCGGGTTGAAATAGTGCGCAGAATGAATCTGCTGTACAGCGCTATCCTGCGGCGCGATGGCCGGTATCACCGGGCGCTGGAACGGCCCGGTAGCGGCGACGATACGCTGCGCCTCAATCACGCCCAGTGACGTTTCCACGCGAAACCCCGGACGGCCGTTTAAGCGCTCGGCGCTAAAGACCTCAACGCCGGTTTTGATCGGTGCATTAAAGGTTTTGGCATACGCGGCGAAATAGTCGGCGATCTGCTCTTTGGCGACAAAGCTGTCGGCGTCGCAGCCGGGAAAGGTCATGCCGGGAAACCGATCGTGCCAGGCCGGGCCGTTGGCCACCAGCGAATCCCAGCGGCCGCTGCGCCAGGCCTCAGCGATGCGCTTTTTTTCCAGCACCAGATGGGGAATGCCGTGATGCGTCAGATGCTCGCTCATGGCGACGCCCGCCTGCCCCGCGCCTACCACCAGGGTATCGATCTCTGTAATCTGCTCTGTCATATCTGTGTCCTTCAAGCACGGTTGTCCGGCTTATCCGCCGGGATTGACAGAACTCAGGTTAAGTAAGTGTGATGAAATGGTAAATTATTATAAAACGATCGTCTGAATAGAAATTTACGAGGCTGAATAACGCGACAAGAAAATAACGCTTGCGGCCGCGTTAATTAAATTACGCGTGCTGATGCGGCGTTAATTCTATGCTGCGGCAATAATCCATAAATAGCTGCGTCGGACGCGTGGGTTCATTATTGGCAAGATGCGCCATAATTAATGTCGATGCGGGCATTTCGTCGGCAATATCCAGCTGCACCAGCTTTTCGCCGTCATAGGTCATATCGCACAGCGGACGGGTAACCAGTACCGAAAAGCCTAATCCCTGCCCGACCATACAGCGCACCATTTCTATGGACGGCGAACTGTAGGCCACTTCCGGGTGATAACCTTTCTCTTTAAATATCGAGACAAAATAGTTTTTGCTGGGGACCGCATCGAGCAAAATCATCGGTTCCCGGCTTAATTCCTGGAGCGTGACGCATTTTTTCTGCGCCAGCGGATGAGAAGCGGGCAGCAAAGCATAGGGTTTATGCGGGGCGTTCAGCAGCTCTTTATGAATGGAGTGACCCAGCTCAAGGTCGTAGACCAGCGCCAGATCGAAGCGCCCGCGGTGCAGACCGTGCATCAGTTCATGCTGTTCGCCGTCGTAGAGCTGGAGAGTGATTTCGGGATACATTTTTTTAAACCCCGCCACCAGTTTTGGCATATACAGCGGCGCGACGGATTCAAAGCAGCCGACGGAAATAGTCCCGGATACCAGCTCTTTATCCGCCCGCGAGTTCTGCTCAAACTCATAGGACAGCCGCAGCAGCTCTTTGGCTTTATCGTAGAAGCGCCGCCCGCTTGAGGTCAGGGATACGCCCTGCGCGTGGTGACGAATAAACAGCTGCTGGTCGAAGGTACTTTCGAGGTTTTTAATCGCAATAGAGATCGACGGCTGGGCAATGTGCAGCTGACGGGAAGCCTCAGCGATACTCTCCGTTTCCACCACCGTCACGAAATATTTAAGCTGTTTGAGGGTAAATCGGTTCATCGCTTCACCATTGATAAAATATTGTCTTATTACGAACGGGCTTAGTTTTACGATAAGCAGCCTGCAAGCATCGTGCCATGCCGTTTGCGCTTTACCTCGTCGGTAAATAACCGCCGTTTCTATTTAATAACCCTCCCTCTTTTTTTGCCTGATTTCGCGTATTGCACCATAAAGCATCGCCCTGCACCTTATTCGCCCGCGGCGCGCCCCAATATTGCACAAATTGTCATTTTACGAAAAATCAGGTTTAAAAATAAGGGTGATTGTTTTTAAGTTGTTTCAATGCTGTTTCTCATTAATTGCGTTAAATTCCCTGAGGTTAATATAGCTGTATAGTTTTTTTAAACTTAAAGGCCAAAAATTTACTAATTGCCACCGGTCGAAGAGTGCCAGCATAGTGTCATGGCAAGATGAACGCCGGCGGCTCCCCATTTTAGAACAGGGGAATCGCCTTAATTTCCGTTAATTATGGCGAGTGAAATAGCCCATGACGTTTAACTGGAACTATATGTTAAGCCTGCTCAGCGATATCGATTTCTGGCAGGCCACCTGGACCGTCATCAAATTAAGTTTGCTGACCTGGGCTTTCAGTATTGTGCTGGGGTTTATTCTGGCGCTGGCCAAACAGTCGCCGCGCAAGCTGTTTAACGCGCCTGCCCGCCTCTATATCTGGCTGTTTCGCAGCATGCCGCTGCTGGTGCTGCTGATTTTTGTCTACAACATGCCGCAGGCGCTGCCCTCCTTCGCCCCGGTGCTGAACGACCCGTTCTGGGCCGGACTGCTGGCGATGGTGCTGAGCGAAGCCGCCTATATTGCTGAAATTCATCGCGGCGGACTGCTGTCGATTCCCAAAGGACAGAGCGAAGCCGCCCGCGCGCTCGGGCTGCGCTATGCTGGCACCCAGTGGCGTGTGGTGATCCCGCAGGCGCTGCGCGTCGCCCTGCCGGCGCTGGCTAATGAGTATATCGCCATCGTCAAGCTCAGCTCGCTGGTGTCGGTTATCTCCCTGACCGAGATCTTAATGGTCGGCCAGCGCCTCTATTCGCAGAATTTCCTCGTCATGGAGACCATGGCGGCGGTGGCGTTTTACTACATCCTGATCGTCACGGTGTTTGATTTCCTGCTTAAGCGCCTCGAGACCTGGCTCGACGTCACCCAGCGTAAGACCACGCGCCCGGTGGATGAAGAAATGCAGCAGTTGGCCACCGCGCGGCGTCCGGCAATGGCCCGCAGCGTTAGCGTCGCGCAGGAACCGGCGCTGCAGGCGTCAAAGCTGCATAAAGCCTATAACAATGTCGAAGTGCTGGGCGCCGTCAGCCTGCAAATTCAGCCCGGCGAAGTGGTCTCCGTCATCGGCCCGTCCGGCTCCGGTAAAACCACGCTGATCCGCCTGCTGAACGGCCTTGAGCAGATTGATAACGGCGAGATCAAAATCAACGGCCAGCCTTTTATTCACCTTGACCGCCAGGGGCAGCAGAAGCCGCGTTTTATGGAGAACAGCGAGCATCGCCAGAATATCGGCATGGTTTTCCAGAGCTTCAACCTGTTCCCCCACCTGACCGTACTCGGCAACCTGCTGCTGGCGCCGCGCTATCACCATCTGGCCAGCGAAGGCGAGCTGAAGCAGCACGCCTGCGAACTGCTGCATAAAGTCGGCATGCTGGAACACGCGTGGAAATATCCGCATCAGCTTTCCGGCGGCCAGCAGCAGCGGGTAGCGATTGCCCGCGCCCTGATGATGCGCCCACAAATTATGCTGTTCGATGAGCCCACCTCGGCGCTGGATCCGGAAAAAGTTAACGAGGTTCTGCAGGTTATCGAATCGCTGGCCCATGAAGGCATCACCATGGTGATCGTCACCCATGAAATGAACTTCGCCTTTAAGGTTTCCGATCGAATTGTGTTTATGGAAAAAGGACGCGTGGTCTGCGACGACACGCCTCAGGCAATGCGCGACGGCCAGCATCCGCGCGTGGATGCCTTCCTGAAAGATGTCTCTTTGGCTTAACGCCTCCGTTCCCGAAAGGAGAAAAATATGATCGCGCAGTGGCAAATCGAACAGTTTCATCAGCAGGGTTTTCTGGTTGTCGAAGAGGTGCTTTCCGCCGAGGAAGTCGCGCTGCTGCAGGCCGATTTCGACGCCTGGGTCGAAGAGAGCCGACAGCATAGCGAGGTGTGGGGCGAAACCCTGGACGGTCGGCCGCGTTTCGACCTCGAAAGCGACCACGCGCCCCATCATCCGTCGCTGCGCCGTGTGAGTTCCCCCACGGAGATTTCCGCCGCCTACCGCCACGCCGCGCTTGATTCGAGAATGGCGGCGATTGCCGGCCAGCTGATCGGCGGCAGCGGGACCCGCTTCCATCACAGCAAAATCAACTCCAAGCTGCCGCACACCGCCACGCAGGTGAAATGGCACCAGGATTTTCTGTTTACCCCCCACAGCAACGACGACATCATCACCGCCCTGCTGATGGTCAGCGAAGTGACGCCGGAGAACGGCCCGCTCAACGTGGTGCCGGGAAGCCATCGGGGACCGCTGTGGTCCCACTGGCAAAACGATCGTTTTACCGGCGCCGTGGATCGGGAGGTTGAAGCGACCCACTGCCAGCAGCCGCAGGCCTGTTTTGGCCCGGCGGGATCGGTGTGCTTTATGCATACTCGTCTGCTCCACGCCTCCAGCCCCAATGAAACCGACCTGCCGCGGACGCTGTTTATCAGCGTCTACGCGGCGGAAGATGCCCTGCCGTACGGCGAAAATCCGCTGCCCAGCGCGCACGCCGGGCAGATGGTTGCCGGGGAAGAGAGCGGCCTGGTGCGCAGTACCGTGAATCATTTACGCCTGCCGCAAAAACCGCGCGGCGCATCCTTTTTCGTCCAGCAGGCCGGTACCGATCGCGCCAGCATGTAATTTGTCCACTCTCTGGAGGTTGTATGAAACGTTTTAAAGCTTTCCGCCCTGCTGCCCTGCTCCTTTGCACCGCCGGCGCCCTGTCGTCCTTTAGCGCTCAGGCCTTCCAGCAGCCGGGGAAAATCACCGCCGGTTCGGATATGACCTTTTTCCCGTATGAATATATGGAAAACAACAAGCCCGCAGGGTTCGATATCGAGTTTCTTGCCGGGCTGGCGAAAGCTATGGGCCGCGAGGCGGTGAATATTGATACCCGGTTTCCGAATTTGATTCCGGGCTTGCAGGGCGGACGCTTCGATATCACCAACTCGTCGATGTACATCACCGCCGAGCGTCTGAAGGTTATCGATATGGTGCCCTATCTGAAAAGCGGCGAAGCGATCCTCGCGCTGAAAGGCAGCGACTATCAGCCGAAAACGCCGGAAGCGTTTTGCGGCCACAAAATTGGTTCAATGGGGGCGACGTCATGGCTGGCGCAGCTGCAAAAGCTCTCCGCCGACTACTGCGTGAAAAAGGGCCTGAAGCCGATAGCGCTCAGTGAATACACCACCGACCCGCAAACCACCCAGGCGCTGCTCTCGCGGGCGGTTGAGGCGCAAATCACCGATGCGGCGGTGGCTCGCGGCGTGATTGATAAGCTTGGCGATCGGGTGACCATCTCTTCCGAAACCTTGATCTATCCGGTGCTCAACGGCTTTGGGGTGAAAAAAGGCAATAGCGAAGTGAAAACCGCGCTGGAGGAAGGGCTGAAGAAATACAGCGCGACGCCGGAATACGCCGCGCTGCTGAAGAAATATAACTTCCAGGCGCCGACGCCAGAGGATCTGCAGACTCTGATGCCGAAAGCGGAGTAATCATATGGCCCGCTCTTATGAAGAACAGACGCGTATCGACCTGGCGGCGACCTTTCGCATCATCGCCCATCTCGGGATGCACGAAGCGGTGGCCAACCACTTTAGCGCGGCCATCTCGGCGGACGGCAAAAAATTCCTGCTGAATCCGAAGTGGAAACACTTTTCGCGCATCCGCGCCAGCGACCTGCTGCTGCTGGACGCCGATGATGAAGCCTGCGCCCGGCGAGCGGACGTGGACGCCACGGCGTGGGCGATTCACGGGCAGATCCACCAGCGCCTGCCGGAGGTGCGGGTGGTACTGCACCTGCATCCGGTGTATACCACCAGCGTTGCTTGCCTCGAGACGCCGCATATCCCGCCGATCGATCAGAACACGGCGCGCTATTTCAATCGGGTAGCCGTCGATAGGTTGTACGGCGGCATGGCGGACACCACGGCGGAAGGCGCGCGTCTGGCGTCGCTGCTGGCCGACAAGCGCCGGCTGCTGATGGGCAACCACGGCGTACTGGTGACCGCACCGTCGATTGGCGAGGCTTTCGATGATATCTGGACTCTGGAGCGCGCCTGCCAGATTCTGGTGACCGCCTGGTCAACGGGGCAGCCGCTGAAAGTCCTCCCCGCTGCGGTGGCGGAGAAAACCGCGCAGGACTGGGAGGGGATCGCCGACTTTTCACGCCAGCATTTTGAAGAGATGAAGCAGATGATGATCGACGCCGACCCGTCCTTGCTGGAGTGACGGTTTACTCCCGGAGAAAAGCGCCACCGGGCATACGGAGATAAGCCGGATTTGAGGTATCGAGGCGCGGATTTTGCCGCAGGACTGGCGACAGAATCCGCAAGTTACGCGCTTGTAGCCCCGGTAAGGCGCCAGCCGCCACCGGGGAACAGGCGGCTAGTAGCGCACGCAAACCGACTTTGTTTCGCACCAGTCGTCCAGCCAGTCGGGGCCGAAATCGCGGCCGGTACCGGACTGCTTCATGCCGCCGAACGGCAGGTTGGCGTCGATCAGCGTATGGCTGTTGACCCACACCGTCCCCGCCTGCAGGCGATCGGTATAGCTCAGCGCCTGGCTCAGGTCGCGGGTCCAGACGCTGGCGGTCAGGCCAAAATCGCTGTCGTTGGCCAGCCGCAGCGCCTCTTCCCCGTCGGCCACGCGTACCAGATTCACCACCGGACCGAAAACCTCTTCCCGGCTAAGGCGCAGCCCGGCGTCGGGATTAATCACCAGCGTTGGCGCAATATAGTAGCCCTGCGCATTCGGCCCCACGTTACCGCTAATCAGCTCTGCCTTATGTTGACGGGCTTCATCAAGATAGGCCGCCACTTTCGCGCAGTGCGCCTGCGACACCACCGGGTTAATCTGGCTGCTCTCGAGCATACCGGGCCCGACCTGTAGCGACTTCACCGCCTGCTCAAAACCGCTCACCAGCGTATCGAACAGCGGCGCTTCGATATAAATTCGCGAACTGGCGGCGCACACCTGCCCCTGATTCAGAAAGCTACCGGTCATTAATCCCTCAATAACCCACTGCGGATCGGCATCTTTCAGCACGATGGCCGGGTTCTTGCCGCCCAGCTCCAGCGTGACCCGGGTAAGGCGCTCAGCGGCCACGCGGGCAATCTGTTTACCGGTAGCGGTCGATCCGGTAAAGCTCACCTTGGCGACCTGAGGATGAGAGGTCAGCGCCGCGCCGCACCCGGCGCCGCTGCCGGTCACCACGTTAAAAACGCCGTCCGGCACGCCGGCCTCAGTTGCCAGTTCCGCTACCCGCAGCAGGGTCAGCGGCGTGGTTTCCGACGGCTTAATGACGATCGAGCAGCCAGCCGCCAGCGCGGGCATCACTTTCCACATGCCGATCATCAACGGGAAATTCCACGGCACGATCCCGGCCACCACGCCCACCGGCTCTTTTTTGGTCCACGCCTGATAGCGTGCGCCCTGCGGGAAGGGGATCGATACGTCGAGGGTGCGGCCGCTGATTTTAGTGGTCAGTCCGGCGGTATAGCGCATCCAGTTCAGCGTGCAGCCCACTTCAAAGGCGCGGGAAATGTTAATCGATTTCCCCTGTTCAAGGGTCTCCAGCTGCGCCAGCTCCTCGCCGTGCTGCTCCACCAGATCGGCGAAACGCAGCAGGATCCGTTCGCGGTCGGCGGGCGTACGCCCTGCCCAACTGCGGGAAACGAAAGCGCGCCAGGCGGACATCACCGCCCGATCGACATCCGCGGCGTTAGCATCCGCGGTGCTGGCGATAGCCTGACCGGTGGCCGGATCCCAGACGGTTAAGCGCTTTTCGCTCTCTGCCGCCTGCTGCGCACCGTCAAGATACAACCCATGCTGTCTGTCTAAAAACTGCTGCACGCTGGCGAGTAGCGCGACCTGTGATGTGGACATACCCCTTCCTTATTGTTCACGGATAGTGGTTTCAGTTTATGCCGGGGTCGCGATTCACGCTTTTTTCTCTGTGACATTCGCTGTTGCCGCTGTGACAGGCGCCGCAATTAAGTTGATGAGGCGGACAGAAAATGTGCAGCAGGTAATAGTTCTTTCATATACTCCGCCGTTGACCCTTGCCTCCGGCATCATAAGTGCAACAATGCAAAAACATTATTATTACAAGGGATGCGCGATGAGTACGGCAAATCGTGGGCAGAACTACCAGCATTGGTTAGCAAAAATCAATCAGGTCTGCGGGCAGTTTGCCGCCCGTCCGCTGGCTGATAATTTCCACGGTGAGATCGACGCCAGCTATGCCGGCGACCTGAAAGTCAGCACGGTGACCGCCTGCGGCATTAATCTTTACCGCACCCGACAAGAGATCCAGCGCGATAACGACGCCTGGTTTTATACCGTCTTCCAGCTCGCGGGCCAGGCAACGATCGAGCAGGATGGCCGCCAGGCGATGCTGGAAAGCGGCGATATCACCCTGATTGACGCGTCTCGTCCCTGTTCAATTATCTGGCAGCAAACCTCGCGTCAGGCCTCCCTGCTGCTGCCAAGATCGCTGCTGGAGCAACAGCTGCGCGGCAGTGAAATCAGCATCGCTACCCGGCTGGCGAAAAGCCTGCCGATGGTCCAGCTCAGCCAGCGCCTGCTGCATGAAAGCATGAACAGCCCTGAACTCTCGGCCAGCGAAAGCAAAGCGGCGCTGGAGGCCATCGTCTGCCTGCTGCGCCCGATGCTGCATCATCAGGAGGCCCAGCCGTCCCGGCGCGATAAGCAGTTTCAGAAAATCATGGCGTTAATCGATGAGTCGATTCAGGCGGAACATCTGCGCCCGGAGTGGCTGGCCAGCGAAACCGGCATGTCGGTGCGCAGCCTCTATCGGCTGTTTGCGGAAAAGGGGCTGGTGGTGGCGCAATATATCAAAAATCGTCGGCTCGATTTGTGCGCCCGCGCGCTGCAAAGCGCCCATGATGACGAAAAGCTGGCGGGGATCGGCTACAGCTGGGGCTTCAGCGATCATAGCCATTTTTCCACCGCCTTTAAGCAGCGCTTCGGCGTCTCGCCGGGGGAGTATCGCAAGCGCTGCCGATAGCTATTTTTTCAGCCATTTGCCGTTAAGGCCCTTCACGTACTCGCCCGGCTGCGCCCTGGCGACCAGCTTCTGACCGGCCATTTTCGCCACCTGATCCACCGGTAGATTATTGTCATCCGCCAGCTGCTGATAGCTGTCGCTGCGGGCGGCGTTGATCTGCTTCACCAGCTCAAGGGTTTCTTTATCCTGACGCAGCGGTTCAAGATAGCCGTTGAGGGTTTCGCCGACCCGCCCCTGCTGGCGAGCCTCATTCAGGGTCAGGGCCTGCGCCTGAGCGCTGAACAGCACCAGCGCCAGCGCGGCGGTTATCAGTCGTATTCTCATCATCGCCTCAGAACAGATCGCTACGCGATTTGAGCAGATTCTCAACGTCTTTATCCAGCTTGATATGAATTTCATGCTCAATTTTGACGTTCATATTGATGGTGATCGGCTCTTTCGATGCCGCGATTTCAATACGCGGCGTACAGCCCGCCAGCAGCGCGGTGGCCAGAAAGGCGGCGAATAGTTTGATCATTATTGTTGTTCCTTACAGGTATGACTGTCCTGACAGCGCGGCGCGGGCAGCCTGGCGTTCTGCTCCAGCCACGCCTGCAGATTGTCGCCGAAACGCAAGCTGCGCCACAGGTCAAAAATATTCTCTTCATGGGAGTAGTTTAAGTGCACCGTATTGCTTTTGCCTTCTACCCGGCTGGTGCCGCTAATCGTCGCCTTCAGCGTCAGTACGCCGAGGTTATCGAGGTTGATCCGCGTCCACGAGGTGGCCACTTCCATATAGCGCAGCCAGTTAATGGCCGCCCCGGCGGAGACGTTGTCGGCCACCAGCGCGTCAGCGGTGTCTTTATCAAGACGCATCGTCATCGGCCCCGGATTGCTGAACCAGCCGTCCTTGATAATCCATTTATCGTTATCCAGCCACAGCGGCAGCGCGCCGTTAAACGGGCCGGACACGGCGAACTGCTTCACTTTAATCGCGCTAATTAACTCGCTGCTGGAGATGTTTTGCAGACGCAGCAGCGCCGGATCGTGCTGCGGCATCCGCAGCTGCTGCATGGTCAGCTTGCCGCCGAGAATATCGACGCTGACGTTGCTTAACTGTAAAGGTGCGTCTTCACTCCAGGGCCAGGCGCCCTGGAGATCCGCCGTCAGATTGCGCGCGGTGAACTGGTTGACGACTTCGCCGATGCGCAGCGATACCGGATGGCGGGTGCCAAGCTGCCAGGTGGCGTCGCTAAAGCGGAACGGCAGCACAAAATCGACGCCGTTGATCTGGTTATCCGGCATCCAGGCGCTGCCGTCTTTGAGCACACCGTGACCGCCCGCCTCGAAGCCCTGTTCGGCGGCGGCAGAGAATGCCACCTGCGCGTAGAGCGTTCCCTCACGCAGGTTCATCTTCCACTCCGGCGGCACCAACGGCTGGAAAACGGTCAGCGACTGTTTTGGCCACCACGCCTCACCGCGCAGACGTTCGCCGTCCCAGCGCCCGGTAACGCGCACGGGGCCAATTTTTTGCGCATGCAGGGAGCCGCTGAACCGGAACCGGGTCGGATCGCGGCCATCAATGTTGAACTTAAGCGTTGACGGCGGCAGTTCGCTGCCGCCGCTGAAGGTGGTTTTCCCGGCATCCAGCGACAGCGCGCCGGTCAGTTTGGGATGCTGCTCATCGCGCAGCCAGTGGATCGGTTTTTCCAGCGTCAGGCGCGGGGTACTCACCAGCATGGATCCATACTGCAGCTTATCGAAACCGGTCGACAGGCTGTTGAGTACAATGGCGCTATCAACCCATTCGCCCGCGCCTTTAACATCCCAGCGCGCCTGCATCGGGGTGAAATGGCCATCGCCCCAGTAGCGCCACTGCCAGCGGCCGCGGTCGGGCATAAAGTTGTCGGCCTGGCCATCAAGATGCAGGATAAAATCCCCCATCTCCTGCTCATGGGCGCGCAGAATAGCCTGCAGGCGGCCATCAACGCCCTGTTGCGTCACTTTGACGCCCGCCAGAGGCCAGCGGATTTCATCGATATTCAACGAATCGATGACCCGCCCGCGCGAACGCAGCAGCGCGCCGGGGTGAAAATTGAGCACCGGCGCGGTAAGCGGCCCGCTCAGCTGCGCGGGCAATCGGGCATAAAAAATCAGATCGCCGAGCTTGGCCTCGCCGGTCAGCTGTAGCGGCATGTCGCTGCTGTCCATGCTCAGCTTACCGGGGCCGATATTCAGCACGGCGTTGCCCTTCCCGGCCTGGCCCTGAGTGAGCACGTTAAGACGCCCGCTGACCTGCATCTGCTCGGTGCCCTGCTGCCAGTTGCCCAGCGAAAGCGCAACCCGGCCGCTCAACGCGTTGCCCGCGTATTCGGTGTGCCAGCGGCCATCGCTGATGACGATACGATCCGGGGTGATTTCCCACGGCAGGTCAAGCATCGGCTCCACTTCACCGCGCGGCGTGACCAGCAGCTGCCCGCGGTTCTTCTGCCACTCCAGCTCGGCATCGACAAGACCGGGAGTTTGTGGAAATTCAAAGGTGCTGAACAGGTGGCCGTCGACCGGCAAACCGTCCGGCACCAGCGGCATCTGAAACTCGCCCACCAGCTTCACCGGCGCCTGATCTTCCACCAGACGCGCGGAAAAATCACTGACCGTCAGCGCCTGGCCGCGCAGCCGCGCCTGGAGGGTAACCTCTTTACCGGCATAGCCGATATCCTGCTGCTGCGGCGTCAGCGACATCACCAGCCGCCCCTGCCATTTCTCCCACGGCGACAGGCGCAGATTGTCAATCGTCAGCCAGCTGTAAGGGAGCATTGATTGCCATTCGGCGAGGGTTTTCGGCGCCCCCGGCGCGGCTTCGCTTTCCGGGAGCTTGTTCAGGCAGGCGCTGTTTATATCCAGCTCGCTGATATGTAAACGCCAGCGGCTGGGACGCGAGAGCGAGGCATTGGCGACGCGCGCGATTTCGCAGTCGCCGACCAGGTAGTGCAGATCCGGAATACGCAGCGCGGAGCGCGTCAGTCGCGGGCTTTCATTAAGTGAGATTCGGGTTCCCGCCGGTAGCCAGATACCTGCCAGCGTGGGCACCCAGTGGGTGAGCGTTAATAGCAAAGCCAGCGGTAGCAGCACGAGGGCTAATAATAGCGCGATGGCGGCTTTATATTTACCCTTCATGGGCAGCTAATATCCTGATTCGAAATAAGTAAAAGCCGAGAGGCCGCTATTGTGGCACGTTCGACCTGTGAGTTAAAGTTTCCATCCCGTTTAAGCGTAGTCGCCGCCATCTGATTCACCAGCCGGCTATTTAGCCGGGGTTTAGTTTTCGCCTGCGACACTGGTCCACACCTGCGAACGTAAACGGATGGTGCTGTGGACTTAATTATCTCGCTGATGGAATACGCTCAGAGCCGCTATTCATTGGTATTGCTGATGGTTTTCCTGCTGACGTTCACGAAATCTTGCGCCGTTATCTCGCTGCTGATCCCCGGCACCTCCGGACTGCTGCTGTTCGGCACCCTGGCATCGGCCAGCGTCGGCCATTTTTTGTTAATGTGGATGAGCGCCAGCCTCGGCGCCATCGGCGGATTCTGGCTCTCGTGGCTGACGGGCTACCGCTACCGGCACCATCTGCATCGTATCCGCTGGCTTAATGCCGAACGCCTCGCTCGCGGCCAGCTGTTCCTGCGCCGCCACGGCGCGTGGGCGGTCTTTTTTAGCCGCTTTCTCTCTCCCCTGCGCGCCACCGTGCCGCTGGTCACCGGCGCCAGCGGGACCTCTCTCTGGCAGTTTCAGCTCGCTAACGTCAGCTCAGGTTTACTCTGGCCGCTGGTCCTGCTGGCGCCAGGGGCGCTGAGCCTCAACTTTTAATGAAACGTATTGTCTTTTAAAGAGATTTCTTAACTCTACGATATGCTCTAGAATTAATACTATAACCTGCTGATTAAACTAGTTTTTAACATTTGTAAGATTATTTTAATTATGCTACCGTGACGGTATTATCACTGGAGAAAAGTCTTATGAAAATCGCTGTATACAGTACGAAACAGTACGACAAGAAGTATCTGCAGCACGTCAATGATGCATACGGCTTTGAACTGGAATTTTTTGACTTCCTGCTAACCGAAAAAACCGCCAAAACCGCCAACGGCTGTGAAGCGGTGTGCATCTTCGTAAACGATGACGGTAGCCGCCCGGTACTCGAAGAACTGAAAGCCCACGGCGTGAAGTACATCGCGCTGCGCTGCGCGGGGTTCAACAACGTTGATCTCGATGCCGCGAAAGAGCTGGGCCTGCGCGTGGTGCGCGTCCCCGCCTACTCGCCGGAAGCGGTCGCAGAGCACGCGATCGGCATGATGATGTCGCTAAACCGCCGCATTCATCGCGCCTATCAGCGCACCCGCGACGCGAACTTCTCCCTTGAAGGACTAACCGGTTTCACCATGCACGGTAAAACCGCCGGCGTTATCGGCACCGGTAAAATCGGCGTCGCCGCGCTGCGCATTCTGAAAGGCTTCGGTATGCGTCTGCTGGCGTTTGATCCCTACCCAAGCGCCGCCGCGCTGGATATGGGCGTGGAGTATGTCGATCTTGAAACCCTGTACCGGGAGTCTGACGTTATCTCCCTGCACTGCCCGCTGACCGATGAAAACTACCATTTGCTGAACCATGCCGCGTTCGATCGCATGAAAGACGGGGTGATGATCATCAACACCAGCCGCGGCGCGCTCATCGATTCGCAGGCAGCAATCGACGCCCTGAAGCATCAGAAAATTGGCGCGCTGGGGATGGACGTGTATGAGAACGAACGCGATCTGTTCTTTGAAGATAAGTCTAATGACGTGATTCAGGATGATGTGTTCCGCCGTCTCTCTGCCTGCCATAACGTCCTGTTTACCGGTCACCAGGCGTTTCTGACCGCGGAAGCGCTGATCAGCATCTCACAAACCACCCTCGACAACCTGCGTCAGGTGGATGCTGGCGAAACCTGCCCTAACGCGCTGGTCTGATATTCCTTTCCCTTTTGTGCTCCTCCTCTGCGAGGGGCACATTCAGATAATCCCCACAGTAATCGCCTGCGATAAAGTTACAATTCCCTTCATTTATTAATACGATAAATATTTATGGAGACTAAATGAACAAGTTTGCTGCGCTGCTGGCGGCTGGAATGTTGCTATCGGGCTGCGTTTATAACAGCAAGGTGTCAACCAGAGCGGAACAGCTTCAGCATCACCGTTTTGTGCTGACCAGCGTTAACGGGCAGCCGCTGAATGCCGCGGATAAGCCGCAGGAGCTGAGCTTCGGCGAAAAAATGCCCATTACGGGCAAGATGTCTGTTTCAGGTAATATGTGCAACCGCTTCAGCGGCACGGGCAAAGTCTCGGACGGCGAGCTGAAGGTTGAAGAGCTGGCGATGACCCGCATGCTCTGCACAGACTCGCAGCTGAACGCGCTGGACGCCACGCTGAGCAAAATGCTGCGCGAAGGCGCGCAGGTCGACCTGACGGAAACGCAGCTAACGCTGGCGACCGCCGACCAGACGCTGGTGTATAAGCTCGCCGACCTGATGAATTAATAGTTACCGCAGCTTCCGCCTGCCAGCGCCTGCTCGCTGCAGCGCTTGCCGTTCGGCAATGCGCACATGCCGATAGCGGAGCCATCAAGCTGGCGGGCGACCGATAACGAGCCGCCAACCATGGCGCAGTTTGCCTGGCCGGAGCTGCTCATCGCGGCACGCATTCCCGGCGACACGTGCGCCGCCGTTGCCTGCTGAACAGGTTCATCATTGCTACTACACGCCGACAGTAACAGCGCAGCACATCCCACTAAAAACGCAGCTCGCATCTTCTCTCCCCTCAGATACATCTTAAAATGAACAAGCCTAAGGATAATAGGCAGCTCAGCGCGCCGCGTCGAGAGGCGAAGTACGTATTTATGCGCTGTATTAACATTTATTAGCAAATTTTTTGGCGTCAGAAGCCTCTCAGCATGAGCACATTAATCTCTGTACGACTGAGACGCATCATAATGAGGCGATTGAGTCGCTGCAGGAAAAGATATAGTTCTTTGTTCTGTAATAATATTTTCCACAGGGAGGCAGTTTTCTAATTCTGTCATTCAGTAAAAATGCCCGGCTAAGGGGCTGTGCCGACTTAGCCGGGCGGAGGGTCATTAATTTGGTACAACTCCAGAATAGAATGTTCCGGCCAGATAGTGCGTATCGGTTACCGCATAGGCTTGTGTCATCACGCTTGAATCGACATCTTCAAACGGATGATGGAAATATGCATCGTGCTCTGATTTTACTTTATCAAAAAACATCGCACGCCCGGAAAAATAAAGAACACCATCCTCAAGATTGCGAAATACTATCTGAAACACCGGTGTAATACTAACACGTTCTGAAGTTTCGTTAGAGGGATCCCAGAGATTAATGAAATGCCCTGCCACTCGGACATATTTCCCTTCAACAACCTCACCATTTTTTGCTCTGTAAATAGCCTGCAAAGTTGCCCACGGTAGTGCTATGAATTGCATATTTTCATCCTTAATTAAATTTAATAACCTGGTTTTCTTGATAGATTAATCATCGAACAGATCAACCATCGATTTTATCAAAGCTTTGCGATACGTCATCAGCACATCTGCTATAAAAAATTTGAACTTAGTATGCCCTCCATTTGCTGTAGTATAAAAATGGTCCTTTCAGAAAATTCCTGTAAAAGGAGATATTCCGCTTTGGGTTAGCAGATTTTATTGCCAGTCAACTCATTACTCGAGCCCTTAACCAACCATATATAAATGATTTATTAGCCTCACTTTTTTCTGCTAACTCCAGATAATACTGCCCCTGGCTACAGTTTAATGCCCGGAGCAGTACAAGCTCCCCTTCACTGCCTCTTCGAATAACATAATGGCTCAAGGCATTTAAGGTCCTGGGGCCAATAACACCATCGGTTATAAGATCCGGATAAAGTACTCCACGATGATTAAAAGCGTTTAACCAGCGTTGAAGCCACTTACCCGGCAGAACAGGCCCCATATTGACCCCGGCGTCACACAGTTTTTCAGCGATCGCGGTAGATATTTCAGCAACATGATCGAACCGGGGCGCAATCCAGTAGTCAGCGTTGAGAATATCCAGCGCCTGTTGGCGCGTCAGTTTTTGCATATCGCCATCATAACCATGAGCCCGTGCGGTGACTTGAGTAATCCCCCAGTTTGTCGGACCTCCTTTATCATCAGGATGATTTACATAACCGCCCTCCTTTTCCAGAATGGCATTAAAAATCTCATCTTTATTCATTTACTCCTCATTTATCGATTAAATGCGCAATATTCCCCCTCACCAGGAACACGGCAATAAAGACAAAAAAATTCACGGTAACAACCAACCAGTGGGTCGACGTATACAAGCCGAAGAGATAACGAAACGGTATGCTGGCATATGTGATTACCAGCAAATAAGCCGTATACGATATCCATGGTCGATACCTTCTGTACCGGGCGCGCCGATAAAACATTAAGGTTAGGGTGATCAAAGCGCAGAGAACGGCATTAAGCAGCGCGGGAAGTTCATTTCCCATTCGGGCGCCCACTATTGTTGCGGGTTAGTATTTTGTAGAGGTCGGTTAGTTCTTGATTATTCAGGAACGTGAGTATCTTAATAATCAGCGCGGATATCAGCACGGCGCCTAACGCGTCTAAAGGTCGTTCATTGTATCCGGTCCAGATAGCCAGCTTCGTACCAATTAACCCGGAACCCAAAACGCCGACAATAAAAGAAGTCATAAAATAGGCAGCGAGTCTAAAACGCGTGATATTAACCGCCGTCGCAACATAAAATACCGCGCCGGCAAAAGCCCCAAAAACAACGCCATAATCAATACCTGTCACCAGGCCAAACATACCAGCGCCCATTAATCCACCAGCAACAATTATCGACGTACCGGAAACAGGATCGGACATATACCCTCCCTTCTTTCACTATGAGTTATGATGGTAAATAACGAAGCGCAGGGTCATTTTTCCTGGCACTAAGGCGTTATCTCGCCGTTACTTTCTTTCTTTTTTGCAAACCAAGCGCATAAATTGCCCTCTGGAAGAGCCAGGTTCCTGGCTGCGCATACTGGTGTGCAAATTCTTGCTGATAAATGATGGTCGCTCGCTCAATTTGCCGTTTATATTCCTCGCGCTGCCAAAAAATATCCTGTGCCACAAATTTAATCGGCAATGCGTCCTCAATACGTTCAGGCGTATGGTGCTTCCCTTTTGCCTGAATCTGGGCGCGGGACGGAGTGGGCCGATGGATAAGATCTGAACTGAGCGTTTGCGGATTTTGTAAGTGGGAGCGCTGCGCGCGACGTCGGCCCGCAGCGGAGCCATTAAACGCGGTTTTACGGGACATTGCGGTCTCCTTTAATGGGCTTTGGCGGAATGCCTTCGGCAATCGGATCCTTGCCAATGGCTTCACCCCAAAGCGCACTGCGCCATGGCGCTGGCTTTTCAGCCACGTAGATTCAGTTATGAATCGTTGTATTTCATCATCCGGATAGTGCTGCCTATCAAGCTGATGACAGAAGAATACCTCAGGGTTATTTAAAAATAAATACCCATAGGTATATTTTATGACAAAAACACATTAACCAATTGAAAATATTGAAAATATTTTTGAAAAAAAAGTGGTATGCCGCGTAAAAACAGCTGAAAAGGTCCGAGGCGGTTAGTGTTGAACAGCGGGTCACAGGATTGAGGGGTGCGAAGCCGCAGGTATGCCCGGCGTACAGGTGGCATACCCGGGTAATGCTTATGGCTGAGCTCAGGGTTTATGACAGAAACAGGATGGCGAAGCTGCGCGGCAATGAACGCCTTTAAACAAAGCGTTTAACGCTGTGGCTATAAATCACGCGACCAATGATCTTCAGATACTGTTCATGGCTTTCGCCAATCGTCCAGTCCGCATATTTGCTGTTATCCGAGTGAACGAGCAGCCCATCCGCCGTGAACTGAAGACGTTTCACCAGCACCGCGCCTTTAAAAGAAAAGACATAAATGCCGTCACCTTCAAAGTAGTCTTTCGAGACATCGACAAAAATGTAGTCACCGGTCTCAATGGTGCCGGACATGCTATCGCCGGAGACCGTGATCACCTTGATATGCTCTGCGGGCCGGTTACCAAAAAGCCGCAGCGCGCCGGCAGAGTCATAGGTGATGCTATTCACCGTTTCATCAACCTCACTGGAGACAATGCAGCCCGGCCCTGCGCTGGCCTGGGCATCCAGAACCTCAATGACATATGGCATCTGCGGCGAATCCTCTACCGGTTCTCGCTCGATATCAATATTACCGGTGATACCGTCCATCCATCCACGGGGCAGATTGAACGAAGATTCAATAAGTTCGACCATCTCGTCAGCTATCCTTTTCTTTTGCTTTTTGCCTTCGGGGTAGAGCATCCTTGAGACGTAAGAAGGCTCCCGTCCAAGGGTTCGGGCCACATCAACAGCCTTACCGCCGCATAAATTATCACGGATATAGAGCAAGCGCTGTCGTCTGATTTCGTATTTATCCATCGCAATGATTCTAACGCCATTTACCATCAGGTATCTAAAATATAGCAAAACTCGAATAAATTACCTACAGGTAATTAAGACAGTGTTGTCGGTCAGGAGGCTTTGACTGGCGAAATTCGCCACACTGCTACTTATGGAAAAATGACGCCACTGATTTTGGTGTAGGGTGTCGTTCATACGTAGGCACCTATGTAATACCTTGAATTAATTTATCTGAACTATGGATTTTGTCGCTACTGGAGATCAAAAAATCATGTTCCTCTGGGGTCTATACTTAAACAGTGATTCACAAACCCGGTCACCCTGCCCGTAGCGATGCAGGTAACGCAACCCCGTTACCAGGCAGGTGAGATACGAACTTTCCGCTACCGGTGGAATCGCGCCGATAGCGGTTTCGCAGAAGAGCTCAGCGAGTGCTCAGCGTGTATCAATGGGCATAAAAACTTTTTTATCAAAAATTTAGCAATGTGAGTATTGATATGATCACTATCGACGGTAATGGCGCGGTTGCTTCAGTCGCGTTTCGCACCAGTGAAGTTATCGCCATCTACCCGATCACGCCCAGCTCCACGATGGCGGAGCAGGCGGACGCTTGGGCGGGCAACGGGCTGAAAAACGTCTGGGGCGATGTTCCCCGCGTCGTCGAAATGCAGTCGGAAGCCGGGGCAATCGGCGCCGTACACGGCGCGCTGCAAACTGGCGCCCTCTCGACCTCTTTTACTTCATCGCAGGGTTTACTGCTGATGATCCCGACGCTGTACAAACTGGCCGGCCAGCTGATGCCGTTTGTTCTGCACGTCGCCGCCCGCACCGTGGCAACCCACGCGCTCTCCATATTCGGCGATCACTCGGACGTCATGGCCGTGCGTCAGACCGGCTGCGCGATGCTCTGCGCCAGCAGCGTCCAGGAAGCCCAGGATTTTGCGCTGATTTCGCATATCGCCACGCTGCAAAGCCGGGTGCCATTTATTCATTTCTTTGATGGTTTCCGCACCTCGCACGAAATCAACAAAATCGCCCCGCTGGCGGACGATACCCTTCTCAGCCTGCTGCCGCAGGATAAAATCGATGAACATCGCCAGCGCGCCCTGAACCCCGAACATCCGGTAATCCGCGGCACCTCAGCGAATCCGGATACCTACTTCCAGTCACGTGAAGCAACTAACCCGTGGTACGACGCGGTTTACGCGCACGTTGAAACGGCGATGAACAATTTTGCCGCCGCCACCGGGCGTCAGTACAAACCGTTTGAGTTCTACGGCCATCCACAGGCCGAGCGCGTTATCGTGATTATGGGCTCCGCAATCGGCACCTGTGAGGAAGTGGTTGATGAACTGCTGAGCCGCGGTGAAAAAGTCGGTGTACTGAAAGTTCGTCTTTACCGCCCCTTCTCCGCTGCCCACCTGCTGGAAGCGCTGCCGGTAAGCGCCCGCGCCGTAGCTGTGCTTGACCGCACCAAGGAACCGGGCGCCCAGGCTGAGCCGCTGTATCTCGACGTGATGACCGCGCTGGCGGAAGCCTTCAACCGCGGCGAGCGAGAAACCCTGCCGCGTACCATTGGCGGCCGCTACGGTCTCTCTTCAAAAGAGTTCGGACCGGAGTGCGTCCTGGCGATATTCAACGAACTGAGCGCCGCTAAACCCAAGCCGCGCTTTACCGTCGGCATCTACGATGACGTCACCAATCTTTCGCTGCCGCTGGTAGAAAACACGCTGCCGTCGGAGGCGAAGCTGGAAGCTCTGTTTTACGGGCTCGGCAGCGACGGCAGCGTCTCGGCCACCAAAAACAATATCAAGATTATCGGTAACTCGACGCCGTGGTTCTCGCAGGGCTATTTCGTCTATGATTCGAAAAAGGCCGGCGGCCTGACGGTTTCCCATCTGCGCGTTAGCGAGAAGCCGATTCGTTCTTCCTATCTGATTTCACAGGCGGATTTCGTCGGCTGCCACCAGCTGCAGTTTATCGATAAGTATCAGATGGTTGAACGCCTGAAGCCCGGCGGTATTTTCCTGCTCAACACGCCTTACGGCGCCGAAGAGGTCTGGTCGCGTCTGCCGCAGGAAGTCCAGGCTACGCTGAATCAGAAAAAAGCGCGGTTTTATATCGTTAACGCGGCAAAAATCGCCCGCGAGTGTAGCCTTGGAGCGCGCATCAACACCGTCATGCAGATGGCCTTTTTCCATCTGACGCAGATCCTGCCGGGCGATAGCGCGCTGTCGGAGCTGCAGGGGGCGATTGCTAAAAGCTACAGCAGCAAAGGTCAGGAGCTGGTCGAACGCAACTGGCAGGCGCTGGCCCTGGCCCGCGAGTCGCTGGCGGAAGTGCCGCTGCAGCAGGTCGACGCCAACAGCCCGAACCGCCCGCCGGTCGTCTCCGACGCCGCGCCGGATTTCGTCAAAACCGTAACCGCCGCCATGCTGGCCGGGCTCGGCGATGCGCTTCCGGTCTCCGCCCTGCCGCCGGACGGTACCTGGCCGATGGGCACCACCCGCTGGGAAAAACGCAATATCGCCGAAGAGATCCCTATCTGGAAGGAAGAACTTTGCACCCAGTGTAACCACTGCGTGGCCGCCTGCCCGCACTCGGCAATCCGCGCGAAAGTGGTCTCCCCGGACGCGATGGAAAATGCCCCGGCCAGCCTGCATTCTCTGGACGTTAAATCCCGCGATATGCGCGGCCAGAAGTACGTTCTGCAGGTCGCGCCTGAAGATTGCACCGGCTGTAATCTCTGCGTCGAGGTTTGTCCGGCCAAAGACAGGCAGAATCCGGAAATCAAGGCCATCAATATGATGTCGCGCCTTGAACATGTTGAAGAAGAGAAAGTGAACTATGACTACTTCCTCAATCTGCCGGAAATGGACCGCAGCAAGCTGGAGCGTATCGATATCCGCACCTCGCAGCTGATCAGCCCGCTGTTCGAATACTCCGGCGCCTGCTCCGGCTGCGGCGAAACGCCGTATATCAAGCTGCTGACTCAGCTCTATGGCGACCGGATGCTGATTGCCAACGCCACCGGTTGTTCATCGATTTACGGCGGCAACCTGCCTTCCACGCCCTACACCACCGATGCCAACGGCCGCGGGCCGGCGTGGGCTAACTCGCTGTTCGAGGATAATGCCGAGTTTGGTCTCGGTTTCCGCCTCACCGTCGATCAGCACCGTCAGCGCGTAATGCGTCTGCTGTCGCAGTTCGCCGATAAACTTCCGCCCGCGCTTAACGACGCGCTGCACGCGGAAGCAACGCCTGAAGTACGCCGCGAGCAGGTGGCCGAGCTGCGTAAGGTTCTGGCAAATGAAGCCGACGCGAAAGAGCTGCTAACCGACGCCGACGCGCTGGTCGAGAAATCGATCTGGCTAATCGGTGGCGATGGCTGGGCCTACGATATCGGCTTCGGCGGTCTTGACCACGTGCTGAGCCTGACCGAAAACGTCAATATTCTGGTGCTCGATACCCAATGCTATTCCAACACCGGCGGCCAGGCATCAAAAGCCACCCCGCTGGGGGCGGTCACCAAGTTTGGCGAACACGGTAAGCGCAAGGCGCGCAAAGACCTCGGCGTCAGCATGATGATGTACGGCCACGTTTACGTCGCGCAGATTTCCCTTGGCGCGCAGCTGAACCAGACGGTAAAAGCGATTCAGGAAGCGGAAGCGTATCCGGGCCCGTCGCTGATTATTGCCTACAGCCCTTGCGAAGAACACGGTTACGATCTGGCGCTGAGCCACGATCAGATGCGTCAGCTGACCGCGACCGGATTCTGGCCGCTGTATCGCTTTGACCCACGTCGCGCCGATGAAGGTAAACTTCCGCTGGCGCTGGACTCCCGTCCGCCGTCAGACGCGCTGGCAGAAACGCTCCTGAACGAGCAGCGCTTCCGCCGCCTTAACGCGCAGCAGCCGGAAGTCGCGGAACAGCTGTGGAAGGATGCGACGGCGGATTTACAAAAACGCTATGACTTCCTTGCCCAGCTGGCCGGTAAGGTGGAAAAACCGGCAACCGAAAGCTAATTTACTGACGCTTTTTTAGCCACCCATAAAAAAAGCCCGAATATTCATTCGGGCTTGTCATTTTACCGCTCAATAAAAACCATTCTCAGGAACGGAGGGCAACATAAATTCTTAGATGACAATAAAAGGCATATAACGGGCGGATAATACGATATTAAAATCACCGTGTATAATTTTTATTTTGTATGTATTTCACAAAATCATTCATTATAATTATCACCATTTCAGTTGAATTATTTATTTTAGATTTTACTCATATCGTAACAATTGATATTTACCATATCTTAATTTGCTCATTTAGCATGAGTTCACTTCCCAGGAGGAAGCTAAAACAAAAACCGTTAAAGGATTGTCTAAATGAAAAGAAAAGTACTGGCCCTCGTTATCCCGGCATTGTTAGCTGCTGGCGCTGCTCACTCTGCTGAGATTTATAATAAAGACGGAAATAAACTGGACCTCTATGGCAAGGTAGATGGTCTGCATTATTTCTCCGATGATTCATCTAAAGATGGCGATCAATCCTACGTCCGTCTTGGCTTCAAAGGCGAAACTCAGATTAACGATCAGCTGACCGGCTACGGTCAGTGGGAATATAACGTTCAGGCGAACAACACCGAAGGCGCCGACAACCAGTCCTGGACCCGTCTGGCGTTTGCGGGTCTAAAATTCGCTAACTACGGTTCATTCGACTATGGCCGTAACTACGGCGTACTGTACGACGTAGAAGGCTGGACCGATATGCTGCCAGAGTTCGGCGGCGACTCCTACACCCAGGCCGATAACTTTATGACCGGCCGCGCTAACGGCGTAGCGACCTACCGTAACAATGACTTCTTCGGTCTGGTTAACGGCCTGAACTTCGCCCTGCAGTATCAGGGTAAAAATGAAAACGCAGGCAGCGGCGAAGGCACCAACAACGGCGATCGCAGCGTACGTAACGCCAACGGCGACGGTTTTGGTCTGTCAACTTCTTATGATTTCGGTATGGGTATCAGCGCTGCCGCTGCCTACACCTCTTCTGACCGTACCAACGATCAGATGACCCGAACTACCGCACAGGGCGATAAAGCGGAAGCCTGGACTACCGGCCTGAAATACGATGCCAACAATATTTACCTGGCAACCATGTATTCCGAAACCCGCAACATGACGCCATACGGTAACGGCAACGGCGTCGCCAATAAAACCCAGAACTTTGAAGTAACTGCGCAGTATCAGTTCGACTTTGGTCTGCGTCCGGCGGTCTCTTTCCTGATGTCTAAAGGTAAAGATTTGAGCAAAACCGATGGTGACAAAGATCTGGTTAAATATGCTGACATTGGTGCGACTTATTACTTCAACCGTAATATGTCCACCTACGTTGATTACAAAATCAACCTGCTGGACGAAGACGATAGCTTCTATTCCAACAACGGCATCTCTACCGATGACGTGGTTGCTTTAGGCCTGGTTTACCAGTTCTAATCTGCGGGCCCGCTGGCAACGGCGGGCTTTCTCTTCCCCTCCCGGCCATCGACTGCATTCAAAGCAAAACAATATATCAATTGCTTTAAAATAATCGACCGATGAATGTTATATTGCTACCAGGAACCGCCGTAGCCGTAGAGGACGCCCGCCATGTACCATCATCCCGTGAAATCATCCCGTATCCATTCCATCGCCTACGATGAGTCCTCCGGTATTCTTGAAATTCGTTTTCGCGATAACAAAACCCTACAGTATCTCGGCGTCCCGCCGCGCATTTTCCGCGACTTTCTCCAGGTGGTTTCTAAAGGCCGTTTTTACGACGGCGTGATCAAAGGAAAATTTACTGAACGCCGCCGTGCCTGATGGCGAAAGTGTGATTGCGCTCAATGTACAATAATCAACTGGATGGCCTACACTTTAAGTGGTTACTTAAACAGGAGGTTTTATGAACAGAATGATTCTTGTGCCCATCGATATTTCCGATACAGAATTAACCGATCGCGTTATCAAGAATGTTGAAGCTGAAGCCAGAATCGATGATGCCGAGGTGCATTTCCTGACCGTCATTCCCTCCCTTCCCTATTACGCTTCGCTGGGAATGGCTTACACCGCAGAGCTGCCGGCGATGGATGACCTCAAAGCCGAATCGGAATCGCGGCTGAAAGAGATTGTGAAAAAGTTTACTATTCCCGAAGACCGTGTCCATTTACACGTTTCGGAAGGCTCGCCAAAAGATAAAATCCTTGCTATGGCGAAGTCTCTCCCCGCGGATCTGGTGATTATCTCTTCGCACCGTCCCGATATCACCACCTATCTGCTGGGCTCTAACGCCGCCGCCGTTGTCCGCCATGCGGAATGTTCGGTGCTGGTCGTGCGGTAAACCTACTCTGCCCGCCGCTGTGCGGGCTTTTTTTCCGCAATCTGAGCACTGGGCCGTACCCGCAGCATCGCAGATAGGGGAATCATTTACCTGGTACTATAAAAATTAGTACGTTGTGTCTTTTTCATTTTGCTGTATAAAACCTTTGCCCGAACATGGGTATGTTTTACAACAATTATAGGGATGAAATGAAAAAGTTAATTATGGTAGTTTTCGCCGCAGCCGCTATTTCTGGTTGCGCCCAGCAGAGCTTCTCGGTAAATCCTGGCGTCACCGTTCAACCTCAGCAGGTCACCACTCACCACTTCTTTGTCAGCGGCATTGGCCAGTCGAAGCAAATTGATGCTGCCAAAGTCTGCGGCGGCGCCGACAAAGTAGTCCGTACTGAAGTGCAGCAGACTTTTGTCAACGGCCTGCTGGGTTTTGTCACCCTGGGTATTTATACTCCGCGTGAAGCGCGCGTCTATTGCGCTAAATAATTGCCGGCGGCAGGCATCATCATTGCCTGCCCATTTCCCTTTCGGTTCAATTGCCTTCTCTTTGCCCGGACAAACTCATCTTTTCGCGCCCCTACCTGAAGGTTACCTGATGCATTCGTGAATCGTATCTTTGTTCGTGGCGGATTTTGCGCCACAGGTAGAGCATACGAGGAGATAAATGAAATGCCGGCACACGAGGATAAGCGCCTTGCATTTACCTTCGGTTTTTAGCAATTCCTGGGCGATCCCTTTGTGCTTGCCACAATCCATCCTCTGAAGCATTGGGTGATATGGCCGTGGATAATGGAGTGCCCTCAGAGCGGGAGACACTCCATACTGATTATCGCGCGCTCCGGGATTAGCGAGTTTTGCTTGCTATATCCACGGGCGGTAATGATTTAGAATCGATATTGAAGTCCGGCTGTGATGGTATAGTTTTTATTTGCAATGCCGGCAGCATCTCCTCCAATTGAAGCTGATTCACCGCTATAGGTATCAATAATCTGAGTGCCTCCCTTACCCTCTTCATATTTACTATAGGTGAATTCAGTAAAAACCTTGGCATGAGGCGTGATGTAATACCCGGCATCAACCGATGTACCATAATAACGCGAATTAGTTGATTTCTCGCGAAAGGTCAACTCACGCATATAGTGTTCGTCGTTATCATGAGCTCTGACCCAATCACTGAATTTAAACAAGGCATTAAACTCAAAGTCATTGATACGATATTGACCCGCGAGACCGATATAGGGCATGGAGAATCTCTGGCTGTATCCTATCCCACGCTCACCGGTCGGAAAATTGCCAGTCGTCGCACCGTTATCATAATTGTAAGAACCTCCGGTAGCCGTCCAGCTGAAACGCGTTTCCTGATAACCCGCAATTACGCCCGCTTTATAATTGTCGTCCTGGAAAAGCCAGCCCTGCACGCTGAGATCGTATTCATTGGCATAATTGACATTGGTGCTGGGATGAGATGAATGATCTGTCCAACCGGACTGGTTATCGTTCATCCAGTCATAGTCATCCATATGTCCTGAGCCTGAAGCCAACGACGTCCAGCCGCGGGCGGTCAGCGTCAAAAAGGAGTAGGCATCCCATGAGATATCACCTTTCACAATGGCGACATTCTTTATTTTCCAGTCAAGTTGACTGACCTTTCGCCCCGTATCCGCGTCATAAACTCTCTCCTGTGATTTCCCACTCAGCATCCCTGCAGACGTCGATACAGTAAAACTTTCCGCAGAAAAATTTGGGCTTAGCTGCATTGACTCGGCATAAGCTGATCCTGAAAGAGTCGCTATCATCATTACTGCAACGGTACTTTTTTTCATTTTTATTCCCATAATCAAAGTTAATCCATAAGTTGCAGTGAAAGTTTAAATCTCATAAAAACATCAGGCAACTGTCAATTTTTGTAATTGCCTTATTCATAATCCGAGAAATAAGAATGTGGGCTGGATAAGCGCTTCGTTTTGCAAGGAAAACCCCCATTGAACAGGCACATATTCAGATTATTATCAGGAAAAAATCTAACTGCTCTGGCGTTGTAGGGAATCAGTCTGCATCAGGTTATTTTTACTCAAACTTTACCGCTGTTATTCACCTGCGCCAAATACCTTCGCTGTGTAATTATCAGGATGCAAATAATTATATCGCGATCCTGGCGGATTATGGCAAAAGCAGGAACAAGGCCCCTGCTTTAAAAAAAAGCGAGGTACCTTGCCAACGCTTTTTGATTATCGCGAACAATAAATTCTCGCACCCTTTTACCAGATACACTCCATCACCGGGCGTGTGACGCTGGCGAGCCTGAAAACGACGTTTGTCTTTCTGCCCGGAGGGGGGATTGAGGCCAAAACTCGCCGCACTATCGTTAGCAGATGGAAAGCCGCCGTAAAACGCGCTGGCATTCGTCGTCGGAATCCGTACCATACGCGACATACTTTTGCCTGCTGGCTGCTGTAAGCCGGTGCTAACCATTGTTAACCAGATGGGGCATGAAAACGCAATAAATGGTGTTCAAAGTCGACAGTACAGGGATGGATGAAATGAACGGCGATCGGCTATCAATGCCTGACGCCGGGCTTGCACCGTGAAGTTAACTTTGCCCCTTACATGCCTTTTCGTTTCAGAGAACGTTTATAATGCTTGATAATCAGCAAGTTACAAAGAAAGAAAAATACAATATCGACAAATTGCAGAAGCGCCTGCGCCGTAACGTCGGCGAGGCGATCGCTGATTTTAATATGATTGAAGAAGGCGACCGCATCATGGTTTGCCTCTCCGGCGGTAAAGACAGCTACACCATGCTGGAGATTTTGCGCAACTTGCAGAAAAGCGCGCCAATTTCCTTCTCCCTGGTGGCGGTCAACCTCGATCAAAAACAGCCGGGCTTCCCCGAACATATCCTGCCGGAATATCTTGAGCAGCTGGGCGTTGAATACAAGATTGTTGAAGAAAATACCTACGGCATTGTTAAAGAAAAAATCCCGGAAGGTAAAACCACCTGCTCGCTCTGCTCACGTCTGCGCCGCGGCATTCTTTACCGCACCGCTTCTGAGCTGGGCGCGACCAAAATCGCCCTCGGCCACCACCGCGACGACATCCTGCAGACTCTGTTTCTGAATATGTTCTACGGCGGGAAGATGAAAGGGATGCCGCCGAAGCTGATGAGCGATGACGGTAAACATATCGTGATTCGCCCGCTGGCCTACTGCCGGGAAAAAGATATTGAGCGTTTCTCCCAGGCGAAAGGTTTTCCGATTATTCCGTGCAACCTGTGCGGCTCGCAGCCCAACCTCCAGCGCCAGGTCATTGCCGACATGCTGCGCGACTGGGACAAACGCTATCCAGGGCGCATCGAAACGATGTTTAGCGCGATGCAGAACGTGGTGCCTTCCCATCTCAGCGACGTCAACCTGTTCGACTTTAAAGGCATTCAGCACGGCTCGGCGGTCGTTGACGGCGGCGATCTGGCGTTCGATCGTGAAGAGATTCCGATGCAGCCGGCCGGCTGGCAGCCGGAAGAAGATGACGCGCAGCTGGATGAGCTGCGCCTGAACGTTGTGGAAGTAAAATAACGTCTTTGCGTCTCAGGTACGCGCCTGAGACGCCTTTTCCGCGCTTATTTCAGCAAACGAACCCGGCAGGCTTTACCTTTAATTTTCCCGTTTTGTAGCTGCTTAAACGCTTTATGCGCGACGCCCTGACGCACGGCAACGTAGACATGCGCCGGATGAACGGCGATCTTACCGATATCTGCGCCCTCAAGACCGATATCACCGGTCAACGCCCCCAGCACATCGCCCGCGCGCATCTTCGCTTTTTTGCCGCCATCAATGCATAGCGTGGCCATCTCTGCCTGCAGTGGCACAACGCTGCTATTCGTCGGCCCACTCATCCAGTTGAGCTTCATTTGCAGCATTTCGGCAAGGATATTTGCACGCTGCGCCTCTTCCGGCGCACAGAGGCTAATCGCCAGGCCGCTTTCACCGGCGCGGGCGGTACGACCAATACGGTGTACGTGAACCTCCGGATCCCAGGCCAGTTCATAGTTCACCACCAGCTCAAGCGACTTGATATCTAACCCGCGCGCAGCAACATCGGTCGCCACCAGCACGCGCGCGCTCCCGTTAGCAAAGCGCACCAGCGTCTGGTCGCGATCGCGCTGTTCAAGGTCGCCATGCAGCGACAGCGCGCTTTGCCCGGCGGCGTTTAGCGAGTCGCAGACGGCCTGACAATCTTTTTTGGTGTTGCAGAACACCACGCAGGAGGCGGGCTGATGCTGGCTCAACAGCTTTTGCAGCAGCGCGATTTTGCCGTGTTGCGAGGTTTCAAAAAACTGCTGCTCGATAGCCGGCAGTGCATCAACGGCGTCAATTTCAATAGTCTGCGGGTTGTTTTGTACGCGGCCGCTGATTGCCGCTATCGCTTCCGGCCACGTAGCGGAAAACAGCAGCGTCTGGCGCGAAGCCGGCGCAAAGCGGATCACTTCATCAATGGCATCGCTAAAGCCCATATCCAGCATGCGGTCCGCTTCGTCCATCACCAGCGTTTGTAGGGCATCTAACGATACGGTGCCCTTTTGCAGGTGATCGAGCAACCGCCCCGGCGTAGCAACGATAATATGCGGCGCATGCTGTAGCGAATCGCGCTGGGCGCCAAAGGGCTGGCCGCCGCAGAGGGTTAAAATTTTGATATTCGCCATGAAGCGCGCCAGCCGACGCAGCTCGCCGGCGACCTGATCCGCCAGCTCGCGGGTCGGGCACAGCACCAGCGACTGCGTCTGGAACAGCGAGGCGTCAACGTGCTGAAGTAGCCCGAGGCCGAATGCCGCCGTTTTACCGCTGCCGGTTTTTGCCTGCACGCGGACATCTTTACCCGCAAGAATCGCCGGCAAAGCCGCGGCCTGAACCGGGGTCATCGAAAGATACCCCAGTTCATTCAGGTTAGTTAGCTGGGCGGCGGGCAATACATTCAGAGTTGAAAAAGCGGTCACAATTATTTCTCGCATTACATTTAGGGGCGGACAATCTGCTGGCGCGTATCGTCGCAGATCTCCGCTCCCGATGCGACAATTTAATCGGCTCATCGTCAGGCGGCGGGTCGGGTAACGGGCGCGGGCGAGGTTTGGGATCGTGGACCGGTACCGGATCGTTGGGTTCTGGCGGAATGGGAATTGAGTTCAGCTGTTTATTACGCATATTGACTCCCGGTTGTGGGCGGGTACACCCGTTAAGCGTAGAAGCTGAGAAACAGAGCGCAAAAAAAAAGCCGACTCATTAAAGTCGGCGTCGTACGAATCAATTGTGCTATGCAGTAATTCAAAAAAGGAAGTAAGACAATATGGAGCGCAACGCCCATCGCTTGACGTTGCATTCACCTGCGAGAGAGATATTGCCCTGAATGGGTAGATGGTTTATTGATTTCGCTCAAACATTGCCGGGTTTTCACCATCATCATCGCGACAAAAGACGATTCTTTACAGCCATTTACTACGATGCAACCACCATGTAACACCCCCAATGAGAACGACTAACATTAGGCAGAAAATGGCAAAACCCATATGCCAGCTATTGCCGGGAATGCCGCCGAGGTTGACGCCAAAGAGACCGGTTAAAAAGGTACTGGGCAGAAAAACCATGGCCATCAACGACATCGTATAGGTTCTTCGCGATAGCGACTCCTGCATAATCTGCGCGATCTCATCGCTCATAATCGCCGTGCGGGCGATGCAGCTATCAATCTCATCCAGACCTCGCCCCAGACGTTCGGCAATGTCCTGCATCCGGCGCCGATGATCGTCCGTCATCCACGGCAGACGCTCGCTGGCTAATCTGGCATACACATCGCGCTGCGGCGCCATATAGCGGCGCATGACGATAAGCTGTTTACGCAACAGCGCCAGGAAACCGCGCGGCGGAACCTGCTGATCCAATAAATCATCTTCCAGATCGATAATCCGGTCGTGAAGCTGCTCGATAAACTCGCTGGCGTGATCGGTCAGCGCATCGCAGACCTCCACCAGCCAGCCGCCGCCGTCAACCGGACCGTTACCCTCACGCAAATCGCCGAGTACATCGTCGAGCGCCAGGACTTTGCGCTGCCGGGTGGAGACAATCAAGCGCTCATCCATATAAAGACGCATCGCGACCAGCTGGTCCGGGCGCTCATCGGTACTGCCATTGATGCAGCGCAGCGTGATTAACGCCCCATCGCCAATCCTCGTCACTCGCGGACGAGTGCTCTCCCCGGCCAACGCGTCACGCACGTTATTGGGCAGCAGCGGCGTCGATGCCAGCCATTCCGCGCTATCCACATGGGTATAGTTGAGATGCAGCCAACAAGGATGCTCTTTATCAATGGTGTCACTGTCGACCAACGGCTTTACGCCGCCCTGCCCGTCGAACACCCATGCAAAAACGGCATCCGGCACGTTCAGTTCCGATCCCTTAATGGCGTCCACTGGACCTCCGTTAACTCATGCACATTTCCGTAGTCTAGCCTTACGCGACGGTTACGCAAGAGCTAATCAGGGCATGCTGCTGAATTCACTGGCGAAAAGCGGGAGGGCTGAAAAAAAGAACCCGCCGGCGGCGGGTTGCTGATGAACTTTGCAATACGGTGTCTAGCCTGCATTATCACCTGCCGCCAGACGCTGGGCTGACGGGAAGGCAGGCTAGCAGGAGCCGTTCATTTTTTCTCTTCTGCGTATTGACGAGCGTTGTCATGCAAATTAGTACACATTGCTTTTTCCTCCATTTTAGTAAGCAAAATAAGAATAGAGCGATCTTGCCGGTTTGCAAGGTTAAGAATTATCTTTCGCAACCCGGCGTGCGTTATCCAGATGACGCAGCAATAGTACGAGGTCTAAATCATTGCGTAGATCAAATTTAGACATAATAAGACGCTTGTGGGCAAAAACCGTTTTATTGCAAAGCGATAGCTTTCTGGCAATCGTGTTCACCGTTAACCCCTGATAAATTGCCGCCGCGATGATTCTCTGCTGCGGGGAAAGCGTCCTCTGCGGGCAACTATCGCACCGGAGCGCCAGCTTTTCTTTTGCTGACGGAGGCGTCAGAACCCATGAAAGTTTAATTTTCGCAATAACCTGAGAGAGCTTCTCATCGCGCCCAACAAAAACTATCTCCTTCAAGCAGAGCGGCAAAGCGCCTCTCCCTCGATGATTTAGCCTGGCAACCACGCCGATCAGCAATCCCGGTTTACGATTTAACAACTCTGGATGACATACGAACTCTTCTCCGCGACATAAATCCAGTACGACGACGTCTGCATCACGCACGAGCTCTTCGTTAAGCGATGCGGTGACCTGTGTAGAGAACGAGTATTCCGGGAAGAGCGCTTGCAATAAAAAATGAAATCCCAAATTAAAGAACTGGTTATTATTTTTAATAACAATATTCAACATCGATTTAGCCTGCTGACGAAAGTAAATCAAGTATTATCCAGATAGCTAACGATACGCACAGTACAGCTATCGTCGTTTTAAAAAACACGATATAAATAAACATTATTTTTTGACCTGAGAACGGGCACTCAACGAACTTTAAGTAAAATAGCTATCTGGCGTGACGGGCATTCCCCTCACCAATTAACTTCGAGGTGCCCATCCGGGATTAATATTTTCAGCATTCAACCCAAACGGAAATAGTGAGAAAACGTCATGCCATCCATATGAATTATATTTCTGCCAACCGGACCGTCGCCAGCAAGTCCAGCTCACGACGAAGCGCTAGCAAAAACCAGCGCTATCGCTGCTGATAGTGAATTTTGATATAAACACACTCATTAACTCAAGTTATTTCTCGGTATCATTTTAGACTATTCATCGCTTGTCTTTTTCTGCAATCCCGACTTATCGCCTCGACGTCACGTGGATTCAAACGGTGATTTCAGCCCTTGATCGAGCCATCCCGTATAAAAGTCTTCATTAACTCATCCCCGCGGCCGCGCGTTGTGAAGATTTCTTTTTCCGCAAAATGCTGTATTATGCAAGTTATTGCAGCATTTTGCGGGTTCAAACGATGCATAAAACGGCCAGGCAAAAATATCTCATTGAGATCCTTAGTGAAAAAGGCCAGATCACGATCAGTGAGCTGGTAGACAGACTGCAGGTTTCTGCAGATACGCTGCGCCGCGATCTTAGCGACCTCGAAAAACAGGGGCTCGCCCAGAAAAACCACGGCGGCGCTATCGCGCTCAATCTCTCCGCCATGAATCGGCAGAACAGGAACACCCTGCTACCGGATACCAAGAAGCGCTTAGGTAAAATGGTGGCGGAGAAGATCCCCGGCGGATCCACGCTGTTTCTTGACGCCGGGAGCACCGTGCTGGCTGTCGCCACCCAGATACAGGGTCCAATGACGGTCATCACCCCCTCTTTAGATATTGCCCAGCACTTCAGCACCCGTGCGGATATTCAGCTTATTTTGCTGGGGGGGAAATGGGATATGCAGCAGCGCCTGTTTGCCGGTAGCGCTACGGTTTCGCTGCTGGAACGCTATCGGGCGGATATCGCTGTTCTCGGCACCTGCGCGCTCCACGCCGACCTCGGCCTCAGCGCCAGTCAGGAGGCGGATGCTGAAGTCAAGCGCGCCATGCTGGCGGCCAGCGCGGAACATTGGCTGGTGGCCGATCATATGAAACTGAATCACTGCGAACCCTGGCTGGTTGCCGGACTCGCCGACATCCATCAGCTCTTCCTCGATCGCCCCTGGGACGAACTGAAGGATAACGACTCAATACAGCTCCATATCGCTGATGCTTAATAACGCGGAGATGCTTATGACTACCGGTAAGAACATTAATATTGCCCTGATTGGCTACGGCTTCGTCGGCAAAACTTTTCACGCCCCGCTGATCCAGTCCGTCGACGGCCTGAATCTGGCGATTGTCGCCTCGCGTGATGAAGAGAAAGTGAAACGTGACCTGCCAGACGTCACCGTCATCGCATCGCCTGAAGAGGCCATCCAGCATCCGGATGTCGATCTGGTGGTTATCGCCTCTCCTAACGCAACCCATGCTCCGCTTGCCCGTCTGGCTTTACACGCCGGCAAGCACGTCGTCGTCGACAAACCCTTTACCCTCGATATGCAGGAGGCTCGCGAACTGATTGCCCTCGCGGAAGAGAAACAGCGGGTGCTGTCGGTATTCCATAACCGCCGCTGGGACAGCGATTATCTGGGCGTGAAGCAGGTTATCGAACAGGGGCTCATCGGCAAAGTTAAACATTTTGAATCCCATTTCGACCGATTCCGCCCGGAAGTACGCGTCCGCTGGCGGGAGCAGAACGTACCGGGCAGCGGCCTGTGGTTTGATTTAGGTCCGCATCTGATCGACCAGACGCTGCAGCTGTTCGGCCTGCCGCAGTCGGTGCAGGGAAATATCGCCACCCTGCGTGAAGGCGCGGAAATCAACGACTGGGCGCACGTGGTGCTGAACTATCCGCAGCACAAAGTGGTTCTGCACTGCAGCATGCTGGTCGCGGGCGGCGTATCCCGCTTTACCGTCCATGGTGATAAAGGTAGCGTCGTCAAACAACGCGCTGACCAGCAGGAGAGCCAGCTGCTGGCGGGCGTGGTCCCGGGCAGCGAAAGCTGGGGCGAAGATGACGATAGCCTGGTGGTGTTTGATGCCAACCTGCGCGCCAGTGAAATCAGCGCGCCACGAGGCGATCAGCGGCAGTACTATATTCACGTCCGCGATGCGCTGACCGGCAAAATCAGCAACCCGGTATCGCCCTTAGAAGCGCTCGCCGTCATGGCGGTACTGGAAGCCGCAGCGCAGTCTGCCGAAAGCGGAACAACGCAAACTTTAGCGCTGACCGCCGATGAACTGGCGGGCCTGCAATAAGCGCTGCGCGATATGTTTGACGGTTTGTCGTCCGGAGCGCCGCTCCGGATAACCACTCCCTTTCATACCAGCCTACAGTTTCACCCGCAGCAAATCGCTGAATCGGGTGGTGTAGGCTGGCGACAGCATATGCCGTTTCATCTCCCAGCTGCGCTCGATTCCCTGCCCGGCAAACCAGAGCTGGCCTTTTTCACGTCGGTTAACTAAATCAAGCACCGTCATCAGCTGTTCGCTATTCGCTCGCGGCTGATAGTCGTCAAACAGGCCTAACTGCGCCCCCCCCTGGCTAAAGAAATCGCCCAGCATCACGCCGCACTTTTGATATCGGCATCCCTCCCGCCAGATAGTATCCAGGCATTTTAGCGCCGCAGCGACGATATCCCGGCTATCCTGCGTCGGGATGTGGATTTTCGTGCCGGCGTCTTTGCTGTAATAGACTTCATGACCGGCGAACGGACTGGTCTTCACAAAGACCGAAACATAGCGGCAGTACTGGTGCTCCGCGCGCAGCTTCTCGGCGGCGCGGACCGCATGGCTGCAGACGGCTTCGCGCATCGCCCCGTATTCAATCACCTTCTGACTAAAGGAACGCGAGCAGATAATTTGCTGTTTAGTCGGCATATACTCTTCCAGTTCAAGGCACGACTCGCCTCTCAGCTCCCGCACGGTGCGCTCCATTACAACGCTGAAATGTTTTCTGATCAGCGGAGCGGGCGTCTCGGCCAGCTGAAGAGCCGTCGTAATCCCCATGTCATTGAGCTTTTTCGCAATCCGTCGCCCCACTCCCCAGATTTCACCGACGGCAACCTTCTCCAGCAGTTTTCTCTGCCTGGCCGGCAATGAGAGATCGACAACGCCCTCGAATTTTGGCCACCTTTTGGCCGCATAATTCGCCAGCTTGGCCAGGGTTTTCGTCGGCCCGATCCCCACCCCTACCGTCAAGCCGGTACTCTGGAGTAATGTACTACGCACGTGGCGACCAAACGCCTCAAGCTCCTCAGAACGATGGATCCCGGTCAAATTTACGAACGCTTCATCAATGGAATATTGATACACCGCGGGCGCCAGTTCTTCGAGAATCGTCATGACGCGATGGGACATATCGCCATAAAGGGCATAGTTGCTGCTAAACACCGCTACCTGATGACGTTCAAACTGTGATTTCACTTTGAAATACGGCGCGCCCATTGGAATTTCCAGCAGTTTCGCCTCATGGTTTCTGGCGATGACGCAGCCATCGTTATTGCTTAACACCACCACCGGACGCCCGCGTAAGTCAGGGCGAAAGGCTATTTCACAGCTGGCGTAAAATGAATTCACATCGACCAGGGCAAACATCAGCGGAGCCTGTTGATGCTGAAAGTGACGACGCCAAAAATCTCCAGCGCTTCACCGTCGTTGCGCAGCACAATTGGCGGAAAATCCGGGTTCATCGGCAAGAGCTGCATGATGGGGTGCGTACAAAGACGTTTAACCGTGTATTCACCGTCGACTGAGGCAATGATGATATCCCCATGCTTCGCTTTCAGGCCGCGATCCACCACCAGCAGCGTACCTTCATAAATACCGGCATCCACCATTGAGGTGCCTGTCGCCATGACAAAATAGGTTGCCGCGGGATGGCTGATACAAAGCTCATTGAGATCGATTCCCTTCTCAATATAATCCTGCGCAGGGCTGGGAAAACCGCATGGGACAAGGTCGCTAAACAGCGGAATCGACACGATCTGACGCAACTCAACCGGTTTATAGAACAACATAATAGACTCACCGTTATAATACTGTGTTTTTATACAGTATCGATAGTTCATCTGAGTTTTTCAAGTCGCCTGTCGGAGATTGGCGTGAAGCCGTTGAAGTTGCGCTGAATTTTGCGTAAGGCGTTGCATAGCTCGGGGCTGGAGAATGCCTCTCCCTACGTATTCCAGATGGTTTTGTACGGCATGCTGGAAATTTCCGCGAATTGGGAGGAGGATAGAATCCGTTGATGCGTGCTTTGCTCATCGCTTGTTGTTGTCCACCCGACATACTGAACCGGAGATTCATATGTATTACACGTTAGGAGACAAAACTCTCCACTTTTATCGTTATCAGTGCCGTTTTTATGTCGCTCATTGGGACGGAGGTCATGTGATGACGGAGAAGTTCAAGCCGTTTATTGCCTCCATCACCGAGAAAACGGGCATTGAGGCAAAGAACGTTGAGGCGGCGGCGCGGGACTACTTCAATAACGTCGACTGAGATTGAACCCCGGACCATCGCTATCGGCTTATCCATAGCGATGGCAACGGCTGGCGAACGGCAGAAAGCGCAAATAATAAGCCGTGTCACGCGATCGTAAAACAAAGCCTGTAGGATAGCCCCCGGACGCCACCAGCGCTAAAACGAGGTGAAGAGATGGGAACAGTAAAAGCCAGCAATCTGGAACAGGCAAAGCAGCTTCTGCAGTCCGGCGACGCCATTAAACTCGAACTGGATTTCGAGCTCGACTCTGATGAATTTTTTAACTTTGCTATCGAGTACTGTACAAATGGAACGAAGCTCACGCGAGCCGGCGATCGCTTCCTGATTTCACGTAAAAAAAGGTAGCCTGAGAGTCATCCCTGCCATTCACAGCATCACAGAGGCATACGTTTTTCGCATCTGTGATGCTCTCCGTCATAATAAAAATATCCGCAGAAATTAACCTCAAATATTGATACATCGCGCATTTTCGTGAGTAAAGGAGGAATAGTGTAGCTTCGCTATCTCACCGAGGGTTAAATCGTGAAAAAACTATTAATATGCTGTCTGTTTGGCGAAACGGCAGGGATTATTGCCCGCAAAATGCAAAAAATTGCTGACGATCGGCAATTAGATTTATTAATCAGCGCCGTTGGGGTTGAAAATTTCTTTAGCGTCGCGCCTGCCTATGATGGCGTACTGGTTGCGCCGCATATCCAGTATAAGGTTGAACAATTTATTAGCGCACTGCATTTACCACAAGAAATTGCCGTGATTGAAAGCTTGCCCTATGCCTCATTTGATGGCGAGAAGATCCTCAACTTCGCGCTGAATACAATGCCTTCATCTCTGTCCTGATCTCTACGTCCCGCCCCACACAACCCGCGAGAACGCGGGCTCTGTGGGGATTAATTATCTGAACGGCGCGTCAAGAGGCACTTCGGCGTCCGGTTCATGAGTGATGCGGTTGCGAAGATCGCGACGAATCATCTCAATGGCCCAGAACCAAAAAATATGCCCCACCAGTTCCGAAATATATTCGTCGGCAGGAATATTCAATAAAGAGGGGGTCAGGCCCAGTAACGGAAAGGAAATCCAGTGAACGGCGATGGTTGCGACAATCCCGGCCCATACCCCCTGCCATAATTTAACTTTCGGAAAGACCTCCGCGACGACACAATAGCCAACGGCAAATACCAATGAGAATATAATATGCGTAACCATCACCGGATTGATGATGTGTTCGGAAAAAGTATAAACCGTATGCGTCGGGTCAATGCCCAGATAGTCGCGTAAGAAAAGATATGGTGGGTTAAATTCATCTCTGCCACCGGAGAAAGTACGCGGCGGTAAAGGAACTTCAGCGCCCCATTTAACAAATGCCGACATAATCCCTGCCACTACCCCGACAAATAACGCTACGCCATAACGACGGCGTCCAGGTGTGGTCTGTTTAAAAAAATCCTTAATTGCCATAAAATCACCATTAATATATTACATTTATTTTCCCTGTATCATATTTAAAGGCATTGGCGATTATCAATGTTGATCACGATCACACTTTATCGGGTCCTGTGGCTACCAGTTCTATACTGTAATTATGACCATAGGTATACCATTAGCAGATAAAGAGCCCCTTTTATTCAAAGGAGACTCTTCCCGTACGATGCGTTTATTGCCCAAAGCGGTAACTAATGCCGGCCATCATGGAGCTCACATCGCTGCTCACGCCAATTTGGTTTTCGTTACCCACATTGTTGACCCACTGGTACTCCAGGCGCCCCGACCATCTGTCATTAAAGGCATATTCGGTACCGAAAGCCAGCACCGGACGCACGCCCGTATCAAATCGATTTTTTCCATTCACATCGGATTCCGCACGGTAGCCCATCAGGCCGGCCCGGCCGTACAGATCCCAGTCGCTGGTCAGGCTGTAGCTGGCCTTCAGCGAAAGCTGTAGCCCCTGACTTTTCATTCGCGAACCGGCTGCGCCATGGCGACCATTGATGCCCATATTCCCTAAATAGTCATATCCACCTTCAACCGCCAGCCAGGGGTTAATCTGGTAGCCGGTAAACACACCGCCGCCGACGTTATCGCGGTCAACATCGACTTGCCGATCGGTGCTGGAGTCGCCGTAGTGCGACCAGCCAAATTTAGACCCCGCGTACCAGGTTCCTGTCTCCGCAGCAGCAAAAGCGGCAGTCGCCGTAAAAGTATGAGCAATAATTAACGTAATAAGCGTCTTCTTCATAATCATCCCATTGTCGACCCGTTGTCGAATAAATGTCATCGTCAAAAGTTAAGTGGGCCTACAATAGAATATTAGCGTCGCGCTGATAATCGTTTTATTATTTAATTTTGGACAAACTACCAGCGCTAAAAACGCTCGGATAATTTATTCACCCCCGTCAAATACCCTCCCCGTTTAAAAGCAATATAATTACCACTTTTTAACGCCGACAACACGTTTAATACGCTGCTGCGTGATAAGTGCGTAGGTTCGCTGCTGTACGACGAGCGCGTCGCGATAGAAAAGGTAAGCCGTGTGGTACGACAACAGTGAGGCGACGTCTTCCCAAACGTCGTGCAGGAACGCAACAAGATTTCCGTAAAAACTGCGTAGCTGCGCATTGATGCACATCGGCAAAGAGAAGAAAAGTACGATGTGAGTTAAATTTAAACAAACTAAAAAGCTGCCCGCAGGCAGCCCGATCAAAATGGTAATAATGCTTACTATACCCGTCATACTTCAAGCGGCTTATGTGTTGGCTTTGTTACTCGGCTCCAAATTATTCAGGGTATATTCAGATATCAAAGGCCCTTTTCGGGGCCTTTTCTTACTTCCGTAACGCCAGCGATGCCGAGTTTCTGGAAATATGCGGTGCGATGTTATCAAATGTAATCATTGCGGATTTACAAAAAATGCATTTCGCGCCAAACGGATTTTTTTCAGAAACATCGTAGGTGGATGTTCTGTACTGTGACCCATGACAGCATGGGCATCTGAAATGAATGTGGTCAATCATGATGTTAGCCTCTTTTTGCTACAACATTCTCTACCGCAGGGACATTTAGCCATATTTCACAGAAAACGCCTTCCCGGCTTTTCTGTCACAGCGTAAAACGCTGCTCTGAATGGTTGAGAATAACAATGACATCATTGTCATTACTTCTTATAGAAACATCTGAAGCGCACTTCAGACTGAACTCTATTACTGCACCAGCGATTTTTTAATGTTGTTAATTTCTTAGTTTGCCCGAGGGCACGTAATGTTCGGTAGATTTCAATGAAATAATCGTGTGCTTTGGGATAACGCTATCTCTTATGCACTTTTCACGCTAAACGGGAGGTTCAAGGACTTTCCTTCACTATCACCGTTTGCGCCAGCTTCTGAACCTGTCTACTCGGGTTTAGACCGTCATCGTTGTCGCAGGTTCAAAAAACTTTAACATTATTCGCGTCACAGAGCTTAATTAATCACGATAAGGAGAGTCTAAAGAAGGATTATCTGTAGATAACGCTTGAGATGAGAACTGCTTCGCTAAACCGTTTATTACCGCATCTGTGTAGTAAATCAACTTGCTATTGATCACACAGATGGCGATTGATAGCAAGCTTTATTTTCACACCACGATGCTCGCCAGCTGGCGAGCTGGTAACGCGAATGAATCCAGGGCCCAGGCTGGAGAGGCCGCCCATGGATGACTCAATGACTCAGGGAAGGTGTACAGCCGCCTCTCATTTGGCGTGATTTGCCACAATTGTGGCGCTTTATGAATGTTACCGCCAGGATTGAAACGTTATGCTCTTCTCCGGGAAAAGATTCGCTCCCTGACAACACTCATCCTGCGGAAACCTGACAATGGCACATAACCGTACTTTCTCTCTCAACATCGGCTGGAAAGCGCTGCTAAAAGATGCCGGTTTAGAGCCTCAACATCTACTGCGCAAAGCAGGATTGCCCGACGACACGTTTTCGAGGACAGAGCGCGGCCTTAATATCGAGGAGTATATTCGTTTCTGGCGCGCCCTTGAGGTAGAAACAAACGATCCTGCTTTTCCCTTACCACTGGTAGAAAGAGTCTCTGCTGAAATCTTTGATCCCCCGCTTTTCGCCGCACTATGCAGCACCAACATGATGCAGGCGGTTCAGCGACTGGCCAGATATAAGCAACTCATTGCCCCAATGGTTCTGGAAATAGTCGTAGAACACAGCGGCATCCTTACCGTTTCACCGCGCTGGCTGTCAGCGACAAACATTCCTCCTTCCCTGCAGATAGCAGAACTTGCTTTCTTACTGCGGTTGCTAAAACTTGCCACTCGCGAACCGGTCACAGCAGTGAAAGTCACGCTCCCTCAGCTTCCCGCCAGAATACAGGACGGCCACCTTACCCGCTTTTTCGGTACCGCCGTAGCGTATGGAGAAAAACCGGCCATCAGCTTTTCCGCCGCTGATGCCCTCCGCCCGTTTTTAACGGTGAACGAAGGAATGTGGCAAATATTTGAACCAGAGCTGCGCCGCCGTCTCAGCACGTTAGATGAAACGGCCTCAACAACTGAACGCGTACAGGCGGTACTTCTTGAGCTTCTTCCCGGTAACGAAGCCACTATTGAGAAAACGGCGGAGCGTCTCGGTATGAGCAAACGTACGCTTCAGCGCAGACTTGAAAGTGAGGGAGGAAATTTTCGTACATTGGTCAATATTTGCCGGGAGAACCTGGCGCGGCACTACCTGAGTCATACCCACCTCTCCGGCTATGAGATTGCATTCCTGCTTGGCTTTGAAGATCCAAACTCCTTCTATCGCGCATTTATGGCCTGGACCGGGCAGACGCCGGAAACCGTCAGAGGGCGCATGCGTCTTAATGGAAAGAGCTCATCAGGTTAAACAAACGAGATGACGCGGTTGTTAAGCACCGACTTGCCATAAGAATCGCGTTACCTCCTGTCGTTTTCACAGAAGACGGCTTCCTTTCTGATCTGAAGCGAATGGCGCCGTTAGCAAGCGTACTGGCGCACAAGGCCAGATGAAAATGGCCTCTCTGCAGGCAAACTGTAGCCAGTCCATGAAACGAGGTCCTTATGTTCGCTCCGGAAAAGAAAACCGCGCTGGTCACCGGCGCATCGTCAGGGATGGGTAAAGCTATTGCCCGTCGCCTGATTCAGGATGGTTACCAGGTATATGTTGCCGCCCGTAGCATCGATAAAATGGCCGCTCTGGCCGAACTTGGCGCACAGCCGTTACGGATGGATATAGCCAGGGATGAGGAGATTGTCTCCTGTGTAAACGCCATTCTGTCGCAAACCGGGGGAGTGGATGTCCTGATCAATAATGCAGGTTTTGGCCTGTATGGACCCGTAGAAGAGATCGGTATTGATGAAGCACGCTATCAATTTGAGGTTAACCTCTTTGGTGCCGCACGGCTGACGCAGCTACTGCTCCCTGCAATGCGGGCCAGACGTAGCGGGCATATTGTCAACATCTCCTCGATGGGAGGGAAGATGTACAGCATCCTTGGTGCCTGGTACCACGCCACAAAACACGCGCTCGAAGGATGGTCAGACTGCCTGCGCCTGGAGGTCGCCGGATTTGGGATTAAGGTCACGATCGTCGAGCCGGGGGTGATAGAGACAGGCTTCGGTGATGCTGCCAGCGAAAGCATCGTCAAACGTTCACACAGTGGCCCCTATGGCCAACTGGTGAAAATGGTGGCCGCGTCGATCAAAAAAACTTACGGGCACGGGACAGGCAGCGATCCGAAGGTTATCGCGGATGTCGTTTCAAGCGCCATTAACAGTAAGAACCCACGTACGCGCTATGCCGCGGGTAAGTTTGCAAAAATGCTTATCTGTCTGCGCGTCTGGCTGGGCGACCGTATATTCGACCGTATTATTCTCAGTCAGACACGCTAACAAGCGGATGATTTAGCTGAACGGCCTGCGTCTCTTGGGGAGCGCTAACTCACGGTTAACGCGTCGACCACTTCCGCTACGCTTTTGACGCTGCGGATGCTGCCGATACCCGTGCCGAGCGCGATATAGCCCTCATCGGCATTGCCTTCCAGCATGCCGACGCGCAGGCCGCGTAATCCCCCCATTGCTTCACCGAGCGCCTCGTTGCTGGCGCCGGCTTTATCCATCGCCACCAGTTTTTCGGCCAGTCTGCCCGGCAGAGAGCGATAGTAATGGGGCAGCGTGCGGAAAAGCAGCAAATCCAGGCCACTGGCGGCAATAATTTTATTTTTGACCGACCGCGGCACTCTGCTTTCTTCCGTCGCGATAAAAACCGAACCGGCAAATATCCCTTCAGCGCCGAGCGCGTGCGCCGCTCTGGCGGTGCGCTTGTCGGTAATACCGCCCGCGGCCATCACCGGAACACGCTTCACCGCATCGGCGATCAGCGGCACGATAGAAAAGGTTCCCAGCGCGGTCCCCGGCAATGTTCCTCCCTCATCAAAGCCGGTCGCGACGATGATATCGGCACCCGCTTCTTCAGCAAGGCGGGTATTTTCAGGCGTCGGGTTAATATCGCGATAGATGATAGCAATGCCCGCCTCTTTTAATTCGTTGAACAGCGCCGGTATGAGCGCCCCTTCACCGTAGCCGGTATACACCACGGCCCTGACGCCCTCTTCTTTTATCACCTGCAAAATAGGCGGGGTCCAGATATCGTTTTCAGCCGCGGGGATCAGGTTCACGCCGAAAGGTTTTTCGGTCAGCCGTTTGGTTTTGCGGATCTCTTCACGCATTTTTTCGGCGGTTTCTTCCGGCGTGGACACCGCGGTCTCAGCGGTTAAACCGGCATTCGGTCCCAGCACACCAAGCCCGCCGGCATTGCTGACAGCGGCGACTAAACGGGCATCGGTCAACCACGATAACGGCCCCTGAATAACAGGTTTTTCTATATTCAGGATCTGGCAGATTCGGTTATTTTTCATGGGGTAATATCCTTCACAATAGCGCTATGGAGCGGTTCAGTTTCATGATGGAAGGAGTGTAGGACGTTATATTATTTAGAAAAATAGCCGAAAAAGTGCATCACTATTATAAAATCAGTAACAATATGATATCCCGATCCCGGTAAAAGAAGCCCGCTATGCAAATAAACCTCTTTGAATCGATACGCATTTTTATTGAAATTGTCGAGTCCGGTAGCTTTACTCAGGCAGCGGAGAACCTGCAAATTCATCGTCCTGCCGTCACTAAGGCATTGCAGCTGCTTGAGCAGCACTGCGGCACGCGTTTGATGCAGCGAACAACGCGGCGCATCAACCTGACGCCTGACGGCGAAGCGTTTTATCGGCAGAGTAAACCTTTACTGGCCCAGGCAGATGCGCTGCTGGAGTCGTTTGGGAGCGATAGCGTATTGCGCGGCCAGCTTCACGTGGATATGCCCGTCGCTTTTGCGACGTTATTGGTCGTCCCCCATCTGCCTGATTTTTATCGCCAGCACCCTGGCGTCGAAATCATCCTCAGTAGCTCAGACCTCCGCCGGGATATGCTGCGCGATGGTCTTGATTGCTTACTGCGGGTGGGGGAACTGGACGACGGGGACTATATCGCCCGTAAGTTAGGCAATATTAAAATGACGACCTGCGCCAGCCCGTCCTATATTGCCAGCCACGGTGTGCCGCAAACGCTGGAGGATCTACAGCAGCATCAGGCCATCAACTGGATTAACAGCAGCAGCCGACAAATTATGCCGTGGACGTTTTCTACGCCAGAAGGAACAGTTGAAATGACGCTTCCCGGCAAGCTGGTCATCGATAACTCTGAAACCTATTTATCGGCAGGCCTGGCAGGGCTGGGATTAGTCCAGGGAATGAACGTTTTTTTACAGCCTTATCTCGATCGCGGCCTGTTAGTGGAAGTCTTACCTGACAACCCCACCCCCGATCGCAAATTGTCACTTCTGTATCCGCACCGCCATCTCTCACGCAAAGTGCGGGTGTTTACCGAGTGGTTAGAAAGCTTATTGTGAAAAACGGGATTAAGGCACTCATCCCCGCGCAAAACCACAATGATTGATAAATGCATGCGGTTACTGCCTTAAACCCGGTCAACGATCCGCGCCCGACTCTGGGTCCTGCTTGCTCAGATTCTCAGCGTGTCTATCACCGCACGCAGCGCGGGCGACACATTACGATGGGGATAATAGAGAAAAGAGCCTTCCAGCCGCTGGCTGTAACGCTGCAGAACTCTGATAAGCGCGCCTCGTTCTAAGTCATCGGCAACCAGTTCCTGCGGGACATAGGCCAGCCCCAACCCCAGCCGGGCGGCCTTCGCTTCCATATAGCTGTCGGCAAAGGCCCACTGTCCCTGCGGCCGGTGGGTGATTTTTTTACCGTCCTGATTGAGCTCCCAGGCATAAATAGTCCCGTCGCCAAACTGGTACGCGATACAGGGATGAACCACCAGGTCCGCCGGCGTTTGCGGAAAACCGTAGCGGCGAAAATGCTCGGGCGTGCCGACAACGACCATCTCCATATCGGGTGAAATGCGCACCGCGACCATACCACCGCCGACTTCCGGCCCCAGACGCACCCCGGCATCAAATCGCTCCGCGATAATATCGACAAACCGGCTTTCACTGATGAGTTCCAGCCGGATATCGGGATAGCGTTGTTTGAACACCGAAAGCTTTGGCAGAAGCACTTTATCAATGGCGTGCTGGCTGGCATTGATGCGGACGGTACCGGAGGGGGTGTTGCGATAATACGCCAGAGTGGAAAGCCCCGAATCTAACGCATCAAAGCCGGATTCAACGGTTCGATAGAGCTGCTCGCCGGCCTGGGTGAGCGAGAGTTTACGGGTGGTACGCACCAGAAGCTGTACCCCCAGCCTTTCTTCAAGTTCACGTACCGCACGGCTGACGCCGGATTGCGCCAGCCCAAGCCGCTGCGCCGCGGCGGTAAAACTGCCCTCCCGCACCACCAGCATAAACAGGTACAGATCGTTATAGTTTTCCCGTTTTGCCATGATTCCTCCCGCACCTGCGCCGTAATTTATAACAATATGATATGAATCTTAGCACTTTTCACCCGCTAATCAGCACTCTGACTGCTAACTATAATCAGCGCATTGCAACAAAGCACCGCAGCGTTGTCCGTATGAAACCTGTATCTGGAACCTGTTTTAGGGGAATGATTAATGAAAGCGTTTACCAGAAAACTGACGGCCGCCATGCCTGCCATGCTGCTATGCGCGTCACTTAGTGGAGTCACCACCATGAGCTATGCCGAAACAACCAATCCAAACGCGCCCGTTTCGCTGGTCGAAAAATGGGACAAAACCTTCGCGGAAAGCGCGAAAGTCACTCACCGTAAGGTGACCTTCCAGAACCGCTATGGGATCACCCTGGTCGGCGATCTCTACATTCCGAAAGATCGCGGCGAGCGCAAGCTGGCGGCGATTGCCGTCAGCGGCCCCTTCGGCGCGGTGAAAGAGCAGTCCAGCGGTCTGTATGCGCAGACCCTGGCGGAACAGGGCTTTGTCACCCTCGCCTTCGATCCTTCTTATACGGGGGAAAGCGGCGGCCATCCGCGTAACGTCGCCTCTCCGGATATCAACACCGAGGATTTCAGCGCGGCGGTGGATTTCTTAGGATTGCAAAACGAGGTGGACCGCAACCGAATTGGCCTGCTCGGCATCTGCGGCTGGGGCGGCATGGCGCTGAACGACGCCGCGATGGATACCCGGGTGAAAGCGGTGGCCACCAGCGTCATGTACGACATGAGCCGCGCGATGGGCCACGGCGTTGGCGACGGTAAAGACCGCTATACCACCGCCGATCGCCGCGCCGTCTTGCAGTATTTGAACGCGCAGCGCTGGAAGGATGCGGAAAGCGGCACCTTCGCGCCGGGCGGACATGATATTTATGTCGATCAGAAAGGTCACGTCAGCGCAGGCGATCGTATTCTGCCGGAAACCTTACCGGCCAACCCGAACCCGGTTTTGAAAGAGTTCTTTGACTATTACCGGATGCCGCGCGGTTTCCACGCCCGCTCCGTGAACTCAACCGGCGCGTGGAATGCAACCATGCCGCTGTCGTTTATGAATATGCCGCTGCTGAGCTATGCCAGTGAAGTCACTATCCCGACGCTGATCGTGACCGGAGAAAAAGCCCACTCACGCTATTTTGCCGAAGACGCCTTTAAGGCCATCGGCAGCAAAGAGAAAGAGCTGGTGATTGTCCCCGGCGCGAACCATGTCGATCTCTATGACAATGCGGCCGGTAAAATCCCGTTTGCCAGATTTGAACAGTTTTTCAAAACCAACCTGAGATAACGGCCGGAAGCCGCCCGATCGTCGCGGGCGGCTTGCCCTCGCCCGCGCATGACGTTTATCCACGTTTTAGTCGTTATTCAATGAATAGCGTCCGCTCCAGCCGCCCCCGAATCTGGCCGGAAAAATACAGAGATACCCCTATCATGTCCACACTGAGTCGTCGTACACCACACCCTCAACCGCACGCCCATTGGGGCGGCGTCTTTGCCATGACGCTGTGCGTTTTTGTCCTCATCGCTTCCGAGTTTCTGCCGGTCAGCCTGCTGACGCCGATCGCCGGAGAGCTAAACCTCACCGAGGGGCTGGCAGGCCAGGGCATTGCGATTTCCGGCGCCCTGGCGGTGCTGACCAGCCTGACTATCTCTAACCTTGCCGGAAGTCTGAATCGTAAACACCTTCTGCTGGGGCTGACGGTGCTGATGGCGGTCTCGGGAATGATTGTCGCGCTGGCCCACAGCTATGCGATCTATATGGCGGGAAGAGCCCTGATTGGCATCGTTATCGGGGGATTCTGGTCGATGTCGGCGGCCACCGCCATCAGGCTGGTCCCCGCGCACCTGGTTCCCCGCGCGCTGGCGATTTTCAACGGCGGCAACGCGCTGGCGACCGTCGTGGCCGCGCCGCTTGGCAGCTATCTGGGGGCCACCGTCGGCTGGCGCGGCGCCTTTTTCTGCCTCGTGCCGCTGGCGATAGTCGCGTTCATCTGGCAATGCTTCAGCCTGCCTGCGATGGAAAGCGATAAAGCGAGCCGGCCGCGCGGCTCCGTGCTTCGCCTGCTCAGACATTCCATTGTCGCGATCGGTCTGCTGGCCTGCGGACTCTTCTTTATGGGGCAGTTTGCCTTATTTACCTACGTGCGGCCGTTTCTGGAAGCGGTGACCGGCGTCAGCGCCTCTGGTCTGTCCCTGATTTTGCTCGCTATCGGCGTCGCAGGTTTTATCGGCACCCTGGGCGTTTCAACACTCCTCAACGCCCGGTTTTATCAGACCTTAATGACCATCCCTTTATTGATGGCCCTCATCGCCGGCACGTTGCTTCTGGTAGGACACCACGCCTGGACCGTTGCCGTGCTGTTAAGCCTGTGGGGGATGCTGGCGACTGCGGCGCCAACCGGCTGGTGGACATGGATCGCGCGGACGCTGCCCGACGACGCCGAAGCGGGAGGCGGTCTGATGGTTGCCGTTATTCAGCTGTCGATCGCGCTGGGTTCGACGACGGGCGGTTTGGTATTTGACCGCCTGGGGTGGCAAAGCGCGTTTGGCTTAAGCGGCATACTGCTTCTTGCCGCGGTCGGGATGACGTTGTACACCAGCCGGCAAATGACGCAATAAGCTCACGCCATCCGAAGCGGGTAGCGGATTTTTCTCGCCGCGGGTAATGCGTATAATGCGGCTTCGATACACGCTGAAAATAACCGCGGCTCATATGATAAATCTCAATCGATGTTGTTATTTGCTCCTGATTTTCGCAGCGGTCGGCAGCATTTTTACCGCCTGGCCCTTTGCTACCTGGCTCCTGCTGGTCAACGCGCTGACCCTAGCGATCTACGGCGTGGATAAAATGGCGGCGCGCAGGGCCTGGCGCAGAGTACCGGAAGCCACATTGCTGGCGTTCGGGGTGCTGGGCGGCTGGGCTGGCGCGATAGCTGGCCAACAGCTGTTCCACCACAAAACGCAAAAGCAGCCGTTCAGAACCCGATTCATCATCAGCACGATCGTCAGCCTCTCAGGGATGGTGGCGATTTATTTGTTCTCTCCTTTTTCTTTTCACTAAGTTCCGGCAGAGGCTACAGTTTGCAGACGCGTGGAATGCACTCAACCCGCCGCTATTCGTAGTATATTATTGAGAGTATTGTTGATTATCAGGTGTACCTTATGACCTACTCCATCGGAGAATTTGCGCAGCTTTGCGGCATAAACGCGACGACGCTCCGCGCCTGGCAGCGTCGCTATGGCCTGCTTAAACCACAGCGTACCGATGGCGGCCATCGCCTGTATAACGATGACGATATCCAGCAGGCGCTTAAAATCCTCGACTGGGTAAAAAAAGGGGTACCTGTCAGCCAGGTAAAGCCCCTGCTGGCGCGCCCTGGCGCACGGCGGACGAATAACTGGATCACCTTGCAGGAGAACATGCTCCAGCGGCTTAAAGAGGGGAAAATCGAATCCCTGCGCCAGCTGATTTACGACGCCGGTCGTGAATCCCCCCGCCCCGAGCTGGTCACCGAAGTGCTGCGCCCGCTGCGTAGCCAGGTTTCCGCCAACGTACCGGCCATCATGACGCTGCGCGAAATCCTTGACGGCATCATTATCGCCTACACCTCTTTTTGCCTCGAAGGGGACAAAAAGGCGCCCGGCGATAACTATCTGATCACCGGCTGGCACCTGACGGACGCCTGCGAAATCTGGCTCGAAGCGCTCAAACGCACCGGTCAGGGCCACCGCATCGACATCCTTCCCTCTCCCCCCGCGACCCTGGCGCCGGAGATCCTGCCGGATCGCAAATGGCTACTGGTGACGACCGGTAAACTCTCTGCAGCCCGGCAGAAACAGGTTGAACGCTGGCAGCAGGTTGTCTCTCTGGAGATTGTCGCGCTGTAATTGCGTGCGCCACCGCTCCGTGGCGCAACGAGCAGGTCCCTCAGAATTGTCCCTCTTCTTTTTTCGCACAAGCCCGCTGACTCTTCTTTTCTCTCCAACACCCACAAAATCATGCACCAAATGAACATTGATAACCAACTGATATTAAATAAAAATAAAAAATATTTTAGCCAAAACTTGGACAAATAACATTAATTGTGTAAGTTTTAACTATGCCATATTGTTTACTCAGGAAGTGACCTATGAGTCCCTCGTCGTCCGCCATCAGTCGTTTTAGCGCGTACTACGCCACGCTGGATACCCAGCCGCCTTCGGCGCTGGCCGCGCTGTACCACACGAATGCGGTGCTGATCGATCCTTTTGGCCAACACCAGGGGCTGTCCGCAATCCAGGATTATCTTTCGCACCTGCTGGCCAACGTCGATCATTGCCGTTTCACCCTCGATGCCCCGCTCTGCGAAGGTCAACGTTTTGCCGTCGCCTGGACCATGCACTGGTCGCATCCGCGACTTGCCGGGGGAAAGGCGCTACAGCTTGCGGGCTGCTCGGTGGTCACCGTTGAAGACGAACGAATTATTCACCAGCGTGACTACTACGACGCCGGGGAGATGCTGTACGAACACCTTCCCCTGCTGGGCTGGGCGGTGCGCGGCGCTAAACGGAGGGTGCGGTCATGATGACGGTGCTCATCACCGGCGCCAGCTCCGGCATTGGCACCGGGCTCGCCAGGTCCTTCGCTGCGGACGGCCACCGGGTTATCGCCTGCGGCCGCGATCCGTCGCGTCTGTCGGCGCTACAGCAGCACAGTCCCCACATCAGCGTCCGCTCTTTCGATATGACGGACAGGGATGCCTGTCGCCAGACGCTCGCTGATTGCCGCGCCGATCTGATCATTCTCTGCGCCGGGACCTGCGAATATCTCGATCACGGAACGGTGGATGCCGGGCTGGTTGAAAGGGTCATCACCACTAATTTTCTCGGGCCGGTGAACTGCCTGGCGGCGCTTCAGTCGCAGCTGTCAGCCGGGAATCGCGTGGTGCTGGTGAGCTCGATGGCGCACTGGCTACCCTTTCCTCGGGCCGAAGCCTATGGCGCCTCGAAAGCGGCGCTGACCTGGTTTGCCAACAGTCTGCGCCTGGACTGGGAGCCAAGAGGGATCGCCGTCACGGTCGTTTCGCCTGGGTTTGTTGACACTCCGCTGACGCGTAAAAACGATTTTTCTATGCCCGGCCAGGTGAGCGTGGAGCAGGCGGTTAAAGCGATTCGCCGCGGTCTGGCGAAAGGGCACGATCGTATCGCCTTCCCGACGGGCTTTTGCCTGCTTCTGCGCCTGCTGGCCGGGCTTCCTGAAGGACTTCAGCGCAGGCTATTGCGCAGGATGGTGCGCTCATGAAAATCGCGATTATTGGCAGCGGCATTGCCGGGCTGACCTGCGCCTGGCGCCTTGCCGGGCAACACGAAGTGACCCTGTTCGAAGCGGCGTCCACGCCGGGGGGGCATACCGCCACGGTGGATATCGCCACGCCGCAGGGTACCTGGGCCATCGATACCGGATTCATCGTGTATAACGATCGCACCTATCCGCGCTTTATGGGCCTGCTTAACGAGCTGGGGCTGAGCGGTCAAAAAACGCAGATGAGCTTTTCAGTCCACAATCCGCAGAGCGGGCTGGAGTATAACGGCCACAGCCTGAGCTCGCTTTTCGCCCAGCGGCGCAATCTGTTAAAGCCGGCCTTCTGGAGGTTGCTGACGGAGATCGTCCGCTTTAATCGCCTGGCGAAGCAGGCTCTGGCGGGAGCGTTCGACCCGGGCGCCACGCTGCAGACCTTCCTTGAGCGGCACCGTTTTAGCCCCTTTTTCGCACGCCACTATATCCTGCCGATGGGGGCCGCTATCTGGTCTTCGTCGCTGCAGGAGATGCGCCGCTTCCCGCTGGCGCTGTTCTTGCGCTTCTTTGATAATCACGGCCTGCTGGATATCCGCCAGCGCCCGCAGTGGTACGTGGTGCCCGGCGGCTCGCGCGAATACGTGCGCGCCCTGCTTGCCCGGTCCGGCGATCGCCTGCGCCTGCGCCTCAATGCGCCGGTGCAGAACGTGATCCGTCATCAGGATGGCGTCACGCTCCAGCTGGCAGCGGAGGAGCAGCACTTCGATCAGGCGATCTTCGCCTGCCACTCTGCCGAAGCGCTGGCCATGCTGGCGGACCCGACGCTCGCCGAACGCGAAATACTGGGGGATATCGGCTGGCAGCGAAACGAGGTGGTCCTGCACAGCGATCCCCGCTGGCTGCCGGTGCGCAAGCGCGCCTGGGCCAGCTGGAACTATCGCCTGAGCGAACAGGATCAGGCCAGCGCCTGCGTCACCTATAACATGAATATTCTCCAGGGCCTGCCTGCCGACGCCCCGCTGTTCTGCGTCACCCTCAATCCGCCAACGCCGGTGGACCCGCGCTTCGTCTGGAAGCGTATGGTCTATGAACACCCGCTATTTAATCCCCAAAGCTGGTCCGCCCAGATGCGGCGCGAGGAGATTAACGGCCGCCAGCGAAGCTGGTTCTGCGGCGCGTACTGGTACAACGGTTTTCATGAAGATGGCGTGCGCAGCGCCCTCGATGTGGTCAACGGCATCATCGCGGCGGAGAACCTCTGACATGAACAGCTGCCTCTATCAGGGCGTATTACGCCACCGCCGTCTTCAGCCTAAAGCGCACCACTTTCGCTATCGCATCTTTATGGCCTGGCTCGATCTGGATGAGCTGGATCGGCTCGGCGAAGCGGGTATCTGCCGCAATCGCTTTGCTGCCGCCTCTTTTTACGATGCGGATTATCCGCTGGGCACGCCGCTGAAAGCGCAGGTTCTGAACCGGCTGGAAAACCTGACCGGCACGCGCCCGGATGGCCGCGTCATGCTGCTGACCCAACTGCGCTACCTGGGCTTTCATTTTAACCCGGTCAACTTTTACTACTGCTACGACGGCGCCGGTACCCTGCGCTGGGTGCTGGCCGAAGTGCGCAACACGCCGTGGAATGAGCGCCATTACTACGCGGTAGACGGTCAACGGGCGCGCCCGCTGGCGAAAGCCTTTCACGTCTCGCCGTTTAACCCGATGGATATGGTCTACCTCTGGCGCTTTAACAGTCCCGGTAAAACGCTGCACATGCATATCGAGAACCATCAGGCCGCGAAAGTCTTCGACGCCACGCTGGCCCTGAGCCGCGCGCCTTTAACGCGGGCCAGCCTGCGCGGGCTGCTGCTGCGCATTCCGCTGATGACGCTGAAAACCGTCCTCGCGATCTACTGGCAGGCGCTGCGGCTATGGCTCAAGCGCGTGCCGCTGTACAACCATCCTGTCAGCAGGAGTGAACGCTCATGACCGATCCAGTCTTTGCGCTTGAACCCGATATCCCGCGCAACGTGCGTATCGCGCGCTGGTTGCTCTTTCGTCTGTTGAGCGGCATTCGCGAAGGGGCGCTCACCGTACGCGAAGGGGCGCAGACCTTTCATTTTGGCGACCCCGCCGCCGCGCTGCGCGCCGAGGTGCACGTGCTCTCCTCGGGCGTCTACCGGCGTTTACTGACCGGCGGCAGCCTCGCCGCCGCGGAGGCCTGGATGGACGGCGAATGGGAGAGCCAGCAGTTGACGCCGCTGCTGCAGATCCTGGCGCGTAACGGCCAGGTACTGGGGCGGCTGGAGCGCGGCTTCCGGCTGCTGGGCAAGCCCGTCGAGCGGCTGCGCCACTGGACGCGCCGCAACTCGCGCGCGCAGGCGAAGGCGAATATCGCCGCCCATTACGATCTGGGCAACGACTTTTACGCCCACTTCCTTGACGACGAGCTGCTTTACTCCAGCGCGCTGTTTACCGACGACGGCCAGGATCTCACCCAGGCCCAGCGGGCCAAAATGGCGCGCCTGTGCGAGCGTCTGGCGCTTACGCCCGGCGATCATCTCCTGGAGATTGGTACCGGCTGGGGGGCGATGGCCGAATACGCCGCCCGCCACTACGGCTGCCGGGTCACCACCACCACCCTGTCGCAGGAACAGTTCCAGTGGACCAACGCGCGAATTGCCCGCGCCGGGCTGCAGGATCGCGTCGAGGTACTGCTCTGCGATTACCGCGATCTGACCGGCCAGTACGACAAGCTGCTGTCGGTGGAGATGATTGAAGCCGTGGGGCAACGCTATCTGCCGGCTTTCTTTCGCACCTGCCAGGCGCGACTGCGCCCGGGCGGCAGAATGGCGATCCAGGCAATTACCATCCAGGATCAGCGCTATCGCGGCTACAGCAAAAACGTGGATTTTATTCAGCGCTACATCTTCCCCGGCGGATTTTTGCCCAGCATCACGGCGATGAACGAGCTGATGACGCGGCACACCGATTTTGTGGTGCGCGATCTGTTCGATATGGGGCCGGACTATGCCCGCACCCTGGCCCACTGGCGGCAGCGATTTATCCACGCCTGGCAGGATATTGAGAAGCTCGGCTTTGACGATCGCTTCCGCCGCATGTGGCTCTACTACTTCGGCTACTGCGAAGCCGGGTTTAACGCCCGCACCATCAGCGTTGTGCAGCTTACCGCGGAGCGAACATCGTGAAACGCATTCTCACCCTTGGCCTCGCGCTGCTGATGCTGGCGCTGGCGGGCTGCAGCGCCGAAGTGGCCGACTACCGGCAGCAGCAGCCGGCGCTGGACATTTTCCACTACTTTCAGGGCAAAACGGAAGCCTGGGGGATGGTTCAGGATCGCAACGGCAAACAGCTGCGCCGCTTCCATGTCGCCATTGACGGCGACGTTGTTGGCGACACGCTGACGCTCCACGAACGCTTTATTTACGATGATGGCGAAAAGCAGCAGCGGGTATGGCGCATTCGCCGCACCGGCGACCACCGTTATGAAGGCACCGCGGGCGACATTGCCGGCGTGGCGACCGGCCAGGCGGCGGGCAACGCTTTTCACTGGCGCTACAGCATGAACGTGACGGCCAGCGGTAGCACCTGGCTACTGCACTTCGACGACTGGATGTTCCTGCAGGACGACGCGCATCTGTTCAACAAAACCGAGATGAAGAAATTCGGCATTACCGTCGCCACCGTGACCCTTTTCTTCACCCGAACCGCACAATAAAAGAGGACTACTCCATGAACACACAACCTGTCATTGGGATCAGCGGATGTTTGACCGGTTCTGCCGTACGATTCGACGGCGGGCATAAGCGCATGGGCTTCGTGATGGACGAGCTGGCGCAGTGGGTGGCGTTTAAACCCGTCTGCCCGGAGATGGCTATCGGCCTCCCCGTCCCGCGCCCGGCGCTGCGGCTGGTGCAAACGACCGAAGGAGAAATCCGCATGCGCTTCACGCATGCACCGCACGACGACGTGACGGAGAAGATGGCCGATTTCGCCAGCGCCCACCTCTCGACCCTGGGCGAGCTATCGGGATTTATCGTCTGCGCCAAATCGCCCAGCTGCGGCATGGAGCGCGTGCGGCTGTACGATGAAAAGGGCAATCGCGGGCGAAAAGAAGGCACAGGGTTGTTTACCGCCGCGCTGATGGAGAAATATCCGTGGCTGCCGGTGGAAGAAGATGGCCGCCTGCACGATCCGGTGCTGCGTGAAAATTTTGTCGAACGGGTCTTCGCCCTGCACGAGCTTAACTGTCTGCACAAAAATGGCCTGACGCGCCGCGCGCTGCTGGATTTCCATAGCCGCTATAAACTGCAGCTGCTGGCCCACCATCAGGCGGGATACCGCGAGATTGGCCCGTTTGTTGCCTCGCTCCACGAATGGCAGGATCTGGAGGCTTTCTTTGCGATCTACCGCGAAAAACTGATGACGATCCTGAAACAGCCCGCCTCGCGTAAAAACCACACCAACGTGCTGATGCATATTCAGGGCTACTTTCGTAACCAGCTAAATAGCCGCCAGCGCGGCGAGCTGCGGGAGGTGATCCTTAACTATCGCTCCGGGCTGCTGCCTATCCTTGCGCCGTTAACGCTGCTTAAGCACTATCTGGCCGAATACCCGGATCGCTATCTGCAGGCGCAGAACTACTTTGATCCCTACCCGCAGGACCTGGCCCTGCGCCTGACGGTGCATTGAGATAGCTGAACGCGCGAAGAGGCTGGCGCACGCCAGCCTCTTCGTTGTTGGATCCATCGGCTTCTGGAACCATGCCTCACCCCATCCGGAAGTCGTTATTGATCCCCTGTTGCGGACGCTGATGGAAGTCACGGCCGGCTCCGATTTGGCATTGGGGTTAGACTCCAGCACGTTGGTGACGCCGGCGTAGGCTTTTTTCAGGTTAACTTCATCGCTCCGGTGGGCAAACATGACGTTGATATCCCAGATAGCTCCTTTACAGCTGTTGAAGGCTTTGGTTATCTGGAATTCGCCGCCATTGCCTTCATTGCCTAAACGGCCGATCGCCGGTCTGGAACTGCGCGCCGTAGCGGGCCTTCAGACCGAAGGGGATCGCCATATCCGGCGTGGCCGCGGTGGTCTGCGGTTTGGTAATAACATCCACTTTTTTATCAGCACGGCGTCGATCTGTTCTTGAGTAAATTCTCGCGCGAATACGAAAATTGGGCACAGCGTGGCCACGACCGCCATCGGTAATGGAAGTTTTTTATCATTGTCATAATTATCTCAATATAGGTTAGCTTTATTCGGATAATAACAATCCCATTCTGGGCAATCAGAATATAGTACGTTATTTCGCTTCGCTATTAAGAAAACACCCAAACGTGAGCCCACCCGCAGATATTATCGCCATTTACTCAGCGCGCGGACAACCCTGTAGAGTACATTTCCTGGAGTGACCAGAGTAAAAAAAACAATAAAACAAAATGCCGGTTTTGCGGCGTTTTAAATCTACCGGGGTATAGCTTGTAACGCGTTAATCAACAAGTGAAATGGAGGGTCTGGAGGAGGCTTTGCTTCGATGATCACAGAAGTAAAAAAACATAATAAATTAATTTAAAAACGTAATAGATTCTTCGAGATCATTTATGTCAGAAATTGTTACACATCCACACAACACACCGGAGTCTGCTCAGAATGAGTAAAAACATAATGCAAAGCCGCCATGATGAATATCATAAATTAACGCGTGGAGAACGTATTGGTTATGGTATGGGCGACTTTGCGCAAAACCTGGTTTTTGGCACAATAGGCGGCTTTCTGGCTCTTCACATGCTGACGGTTAATACCATCAGCACGGCAACGGCAGGGTTTATATTTCTTTTTGTCCGAATCATCAATGTCTTTTGGGATCCGATGGTCGGCACGTATGTTGACAAAAGAACGTCAAAAGCAGGTAAATATCGCCCCTGGCTGTTAAGAGCCGGCGTACCGCTGGTGATCCTTTCCGCTTTACTTTTTGCTCCCATTCCTGGGGTCAGAGGTTCGGTACCTTTTGCCTTCATCGTTTATTTGGCTCTGGATTTAGTTTATTCCGTAGTGAATATTCCTTATGGTTCGCTTAATGCGTCCCTGACCCGGGATCCGGAATCGATTGATAAACTCACCAGTACCCGAATGATGCTGGCTAATAGCGCCAATCTTCTTGTTTATACCCTGTTCCCGATGTTTGTACAGATGGCTTCACCAAAAGATCGCAGCCTTAAGGACACCGGTTTTTTCGGCATTGAGCTCAATCTGGGAAACTATACCGATCCATCAGCCAACTACGCCTGGTTCGGCGTCTACTCCGTGTATATGCTCATCGGCGCGGTGGCGCTTTTCATCTGCTATAAATTTACGAAAGAACGCGTTGTCGCGACGGCAGAACAGACCGCCAACGTCAAAACGACCGATCTGTTCCTTGAACTCAAACATAACCGCCCGCTGGTTATTCTCGGGCTGTTTTTCATGCTGGCCTTCACGTTCATGTTTTTCATGAACACGGTTAACGGCTTTTTCAATCAGTACGTTGTCGGTCATTCAGAATGGATGGGCGCCGTAGGCCTTGTCGCCTCCATACCGGGCATCGCATTCCCTATTTTTTGGCCCAAACTCAAGAAAATTTTTGGTAAAAAAGGCTTCTTCCATATTTTTCTGGCCATGTTTATTGTCGGCGAGCTACTGACTTACGTCTGGTCACGCGAGGGCATGCACGATGCGCTTTGGCTTGCTTACATCGCCACCTTCATTAAACAATGGGGCTTAACGTCCGCGACCGGCTTTATGTGGGCGCTGGTTCCTGAAGTGATTGCGTATGGCGAATTAAAATCCGGCAAGCGAAATGCGGCGATCATTAATGCGATTATGGGCCTCTTTTTCAAAATCGGCTTTACCATCGGCGGCGCGATTCCCCTGTGGTTACTGGCCGTTTATGGCTTTAATGAAACCGGCGCCCGGCAAAGCGCCAGCGCTATCGACGGGATCATTATGACCGCGGTGTGGATCCCTATCGCGTTAGCCATCGTATCGATGATCATCATGCAGGTTTACCCCATCTCTGACAAAAACGTAACCGATATCAACCGTCAGCTTGATGAAGTCCGCGTGTAGTTAAAAATATAAATTAAATGCATTTGGAACATTTAAATAAAAAGGTGTAATGATATGTCACTTATTCAAAACCCTATTTTACGTGGGTTTAATGCCGACCCCAGTATTATCCGTGTCGAGGACACCTACTATATCGCCAACTCTACGTTTGAGTGGTTCCCTGGCGTTCGTTTACATGAGTCAAAAGACCTGGAGCACTGGAATCTTCTCCCTTCGCCCCTGTCAACCACCATCCTGCTGGATATGAAAGGCAATCCTTCATCAGGCGGCATTTGGGCGCCGGCGCTCTCTTATGCCGACGGTCAATTCTGGCTAGTGTATACCGACGTCAAAGTCACCGAAGGCGCCTTTAAAGACATGACAAACTATCTGACCACCGCAACCGATATCCGCGGCCCGTGGTCAGATCCCATTAAGCTTAACGGCGTAGGTTTTGATGCTTCTCTCTTCCACGACGATGATGGCCGGAAATATATCGTGCAGCAAACCTGGGACCATCGCGAATATCACCATCCCTTTGACGGCATCACGTTAACTGAACTGGATACAAAAACCCTGAAATTAATGCCAGAGACCGCGCGTACCGTTTATCGGGGGACCGCCGTTGGGCTCGTTGAAGGGCCGCATCTCTATAAACTGAACGGATATTATTATCTTTTTGCCGCCCAGGGGGGCACCGTATTTACGCACCAGGAAGTGGTTGCGCGTTCTAAAACCTTAGACGCCAACAGCTTTGAAACGGAGCCAGGTGAGGTCTTCTTAACCAACGTCGATACGCCAGACAGCTACATCCAAAAGCAAGGGCACGGCGCGTTGGTTTCCACCCCCGGCGGCGAATGGTACTACGCCTCGCTCTGCGCGCGTCCGTGGAATCGCCCGGGTGAGTCAGTCTACGATCCTCGCGGCTGGTCAACGCTGGGCAGAGAAACGGCTATCCAGAAGGTGTACTGGGATGAAGGCGGCTGGCCGCGTATTGAAGGCGGTCACGGCGGAAAGACGTTTGTCGAAGGCCCGAAAGATGCCATTGATACCGAAAGTCCGGAAGACCGTAGCCAGCACGACGAATTTACAACGGCGACACTCGATGGTAACTGGAACACCCTGCGGGTGCCGTTTACAGAAAAAATGGGTACCACCGGCGATGGCAAGTTAACGTTAATTGGCCAGGGATCTTTAGCGAATACCCATGACCTGTCGCTGATTGCCCGACGCTGGCAAGCCTTTTATTTTGATGCGAAAGTTAAAGTTAAATTTAATCCATTTAACTACCAGCAAATGGCCGGATTAACGAATTACTATAACGATCGTCACTGGAGTTTTGTGTTCATTACCTGGAATGAAATTAACGGTAAGGTCATTGAAATAGGTGAGAATAATCGAGGACGGTATACATCATATTTAAAAGATGAAGCCATCAAGGTCCCGGAGCACGTTGAATATGTCTGGTTCCGGACGAAAGTCAGGAAGGAAACGTATAGCTATGAATATAGCTTTGATGGGGTTGAGTACACTGAAATCCCTGTGAAGCTAGATGCTGCGATCCTTTCGGATGATTATGTCCTGCAAAGCTATGGCGGATTCTTTACCGGAGCGTTTGTTGGCCTTGCGGCAGTCGACTACTCCGGTTATGGTGCCCGCGCTGAGTTTTATCATTTCGATTATCAGGAGCTTGGCGACACGTTAATCGCCAGGGACGCGTATAGCTGGGAAGCCAGTGAATTACGGCGTTATTAGATAGCCCTGTCTGGGGAGATTAAACGCTGAAAGGAGGCACCGGCGCGACAGGCGCGCCGGTGCCGGGTGTGGCAGGGTTGTCGCATCAGGCCAGCGACCGGCCGTTCCGATAGCGAAAGTCATGCGTCAAGCTGATAACCCGTGCGGGTGGCTATTGCAGGGTTATTCCGCCGTTTTTTGTTTCAGCGCAGCATAGCGGGCAATCAGTTGTTGCAGATGCTGCTCCGTCTGGTTCTGCTGCGCCGCAGACCCTGGCTGATTGCGCGGCTGTGCGGAGAGTTGCCGCAGCTGCTCTTCCGCCGGAACGGTACGGCTGAACGACTGCGTTATGGCAAACACCGCTGACTTCAGCTCACTCACCGTGATATACCGCCCCTTCTGTTCATCCAGCGCGTTAAGCCGGTTCGTCAACTGCTGTAGCTGCGTCATTCCCTGGTGCCAGCCGCTGAGATTCTCCACGGGAAGCGCGGCGGCGCTGACCTGCTGTTGCCATTGCCGCGCCAGCGGTTTCGCCTGTTCTGGCCATAGCGTCAGCGCCTGCTGCGCCAGATGAGTGCCATAACTCAAAGCCCAGTCCGGTTTTAGCTGTAAAAGCTGCGCCAGCTGCTGCTGAGTCTGTTTTATCCCCGGCTCCGCCGAGAGGGATTGTTGTCGTAGCGTCTGTAACTGCTCAGCGGAAAGCACCGTAGGCACTGGAGAGAACCGGGCGGGAAACCGCATCTGCCCCGAATCGGACGGGTGCGTTGCCCGCCATCCTCCCGCCGCGGCCCCGGCCAGCGCCAGCATAGTCAGCATCCCGGCGACAAACGGCTTCCAGGGCTTCGCCGGCGCCGGGAATGCCGTCACAACGTCAGCATTCGGCCGCGATGCCGGTTCGGCGACATAGACCCATTTCACCTGCGCGGTCGGTTCAGGGAGGCTGGAAGGGGCAGGATCAGGCGCCGCCGCTTGCGGCGCGGTCTCCTCTTTATTTTCGCTGCTCTCCAGCCGCACCGCCGCGTTGTGCAGCAGGATAGACAGGGCATCAAGCTGGCCGGCATGTTTGAGCTCCAGACGCTGCAGTACGTCATCCAGCGCCGTCAGATACGCTTCTGCCTGGTAAAGCTGGCTCAGGTCGATATAGGTAAGCGACAGCGTGCGCATCGCCTGCTGCAGTCGTTTACTGAGCGAACTGAGTATTTTGATTCGCGCAGTCGTCGGCTGCGGCCACATACTGCCCCACTGCCGGGAGACCAGCGCGACCAGTATCGCCAGCCCTTCATTCATGCCGTATAGCCCCGCCAGATGCGTGCGGACAAGCGTATACCAGGCGGCAGTCTGTAGCTCCACGCCGTTGTGCTCAAACAGCGACAGGCAGAGTTTTTCCGCGAGCCGCCAGTTGACATCCGGGCGCGCCGGATGGGTCAGTTTGTTCATTTCATCGCGAAGGCGCGCGTAATCCGCAAGCGTACGCGGGTCGCCGCCGGTTTTCAGGCAACATTCAGAAGGGGTCGTCATGATGATTTCAGCCAGAATAAAAACTAGATAGAGGAGCGGACTTCCAGGTACTGCTGCTGTTTGAGATGGCGGATAAGCACCCTGCCCTCGGGCATAAATTCGGTGCCGTAGCGCACCAGGCCTACGCCCTTCAGCTCCGCGTCAATGGCGTAACGCAGCTCGCCGGGAATAGCCTGCTCGAGCAGAACCACGTCAATTTTCTTCAGCCGCGGTTCATATTTAAGCAATACGGCCGACAGGATGCCCATCAGCTCATGAGCCGTACCCGGCATCCCCTGGAGGATTTTAGTCATATCCGGCAGGCCGTAATCGGGCAGGTGCGCCAGCGTCCCGGCGCGACAGTTGAGGACGCGCTGCATATTATCCAGCACCGACAGAATAACCTGGTTTTCCTCACTGACCTGATGCAGGTCGAGTCCGCCGGTAAAGTTGCCGTACAGCATTTCATACAGCGAGGGGGCATTATGGCGTGTGGGCATCTCAGTCATCCTTCAGGGGTTTCAGCGTCAGGCGGTTATGGCTGGCTTCAATAATGCGCGGTTTGTCGGGATCGAGATCGTCGCGCCTCAGCACCAGCTTCCAGTCATTCTTCACCATATCCGGCGCCCGGAATAACCCCACCACCGCGATAAACTGCGCCTTCTCGTCCATCGGCATATCCAGGCTGACGTCAGCGCCGGGTTTTACCACCAGGCTACGGCTGGCAAGCCGTTCGTCTCCGGCGGCCTCCTCGCTTTCCGTGACCAGCTGCTGATAGACCCGTTTATCGAACGCCTTGCGGTCACTGAGCTGGTAGACCCACACCATCACCGGCTGGGAGAGCGAGGTGTTCTCCCGCTCATCGGTGTTCAGTTCCGCCCGGGCGGTAACGTCCAGATGCAGGACGTTTACCTGCTTATAAAACACCGATTTCACCGCCGATGAGGTGCTGTCGCTAATTTTCTGCGTCAGGCCACAGCCTGTCAGCAGTAAAGGCATAAGAAGTAAACTCCATCGTTTAATCAAAGTGGTATGCAACACGCTGGTTTCCTTGTTGTAAAGTTGCAGACGGCATTCCGCAATAGCCGCCAGGCTCAATAGTAAAGGTGGCGGGGATATCGGGCGGGATCTCCTCTCCCTCCACGCCCAGTATCCCCGTCATGCCGAGCATAAAGGGGGTTTCGCCCAGCACCGGCGCAGGTAGTAACCGGGCAGGAACGGTCAGCTGTATACGCGCCTTATAGCGCCAGCCGAGATAGACCCGCAGCAGGACCAGAAAGTCCTGATATATCTGCCCTTCCGGTAACCACCCCTGCGCCTCGGCGATATCGTCCGTGTACAGCGCAATCAATAGCTGGCTGCTGACCTCTGTCGTTTCGTCGCCCAGCACGTTATAGCCATCGAGCAGAAAATCGTCATTGCCGTAAAAACCCAGTGGATTGTTGATGAAAAACGTGCGCGGGCAGTGCGGCGTGACGGTGGTCCGCGTGCGAGGAGCCAGCAGACGCACCAGCGCCTGAATCCCCTCTTCAGTACGCGCAGGCAGGCGCATGATGCCGAGCAGCGCCAGAAAACGCGATATCGGGGTAGCGATATGCTTATCGGTACCCGGCATTCCCAGACCGATAAGGCCCAGCAGGCTCTGCGAGGTGCTGTCCCTGCCCCCCGCTTCAAACGTCGCCGGGTAGGAATATTTTCGCCAGATGCGGTAAAACTGCGTCAGAATGCGGTGGTTAAAGATATCGAGAAACGCCTCCTGCGCTTCGTGCCCTTCCCGCTGCTGGGCGATCTCGTCGAGCCACGCGGTGGGCAGCGGCGAGTCGACGCCGTAGAGCCCCATAAACGTCGTGCGCACCGTCGGCGGCGCATCCGGATGGTCTTCATCATATTCCACCGCTTTCAGCTCGCTGACCGGGAAGCCCATTCCCGGATGCGGGCGAAACCGTACCGGATCGTCCGCCGGATTCAGGGTGCTGCCCAACGGCGATGCGCCCGGACGACGCTTTTCCAGTAACTGGCAGAAGCGGTAGAAGTTGATGCGATAGATTTCCCGCTCAAGCCGGGGGCTTAGCCGGGAATGCGGCGGTTGTGGTTCTCCTGCCATTCGAGGCGCTCTCCCCCAGGTTGTAGTATCAGAATCAGATGGTTGAACAGGTGAATATCGGTATACAGCGCGAAGAAGCGGTTCAGCATCTCGCCGAACAGGCAGATATCGCCGTGCCCGGCGAAGCCGCTACTGTCGAGGGTCACCTCAATCTGCACGCCGCGCAGAAAATGGCCCTGCGCAAAACGTTCCACCTCGCTATGCCTGACATCGACAATCGCTTCCAGGCGGCGGCGGTTCATCTCGTTATCGGTCCAGTCATAGAGGGCCAGCGCGCCGCGCAGCACGTCGGCGTTATCCATCATCCACAGGAAACTGCTGCCGAGATGGCTCAGCACCCGCCAGTGAAAACGATCGCGGTCCGGCGGGTAGCACGGCAGCGTCGGGGCGCAGAGGTTACGCACCCGAATGCGCGCGGTGGTGGATTTCACCACCGTGTCCAGCAGCGTACTCTGCAGCGCCCGGCGCGGCAGCTGGCCGTTGGTGCCGGTCAGGCTGAGCGACAGTTTTTCATTCTCCGGTACGGTGTGGTTATCAAACGCCTCGCCGCCGAGCGTCAGCCAGGTGTCGTGCAGCCCTGAAGGACCGGACTTTACCCGCGTATGGTAATAATATTCCGGCGCATCATGGCGCAGCATTCCTCCCTTGTGACGGAAGCTGGTGAACGGCACATACGTCTGGTGACCGGAGTGGCGCGAGGAGGTGACCGAATCCACGGAATAAATCTCGGTATGACCGTCCTGGACACGCATCGGGCGCAGCAGGTATTCGGTCTGTAACGAGTCCAGATGCAGCGGATCGGACTCCAGCGGAAAGAGATTAATCACCGGCGTGCAGTGCAGGCGCAGATGTTTCTCCGACAGCGCATATTCATGCGGCCACTGTCTCTCCAGCACGATATCGATTTCAAACCACGCCAGTTCTTCCGGGAAATCCACATTTTCCAGGCCGCGCAGCGTCACCGACATAAACTTTTCACGGAAGGTAAAATACTCCAGCAGCAGCTGATAACCGCTGAAACTGCCGCACTCCGGCAGCAGCGCCTCCTCCTTACTGAAACCGCAGACGGCAAAACGGGCGTCCAGCGGTCTGCGGTCAGCATCGCCGGGAAAGCGGATACCCGTTTTCGCCACCCGGAGCGTCAGCGCCTCATGCAAGGCGCAGGCCAGCGGCGCGTCGCCATTCAGGTACAGCGGGATGCGGCTTAAATCGATGCGGCTCCAGTCTGCCAGCGGGCTGCACTCAAAGCGCAGGCGGAGAAGCGAGCGCCCATCCGGTTCCGTCGAGATCCCCGCCCGGGCGAGCGACAGGGGCTGCAGGATCAGCGGCTGCGTCGTGGTGTAATGGCAGCGGGTGCGCTTTTCACCAATGGGCTGAGAAAGAATTCCAAAGCCTTTTTCAACGCGGACAGGTTCTTTCAGTTCACGCCAGTCCGCGGTGAACTCAACAATGGAGAGCGACGGAATGGTACGCAGGTAGTGTGGCCAGATCATGCTCACCAGTCCGCCGGTCAGCTCCGGCAGATCGTCGTCGAGCTTTTCGCGCAGGCGGCCCATCAGAAAGGCGAAGCCTTCAAACAGGCGCTCGACATAGGGGTCGCGCGCGCCCGCTTTGTCGAGATTTAAGGCCGCCGCCCGGTCAGGATGGGCGCGGGCGAACTCTTCGCCCGCTTCACGCAGGTAACGCATTTCGGCGTCAAAATAACGCAGGGTTAAGTCGTCCATAGAAATATGCTTTTAGCCTTAGAGCTACAGGAGGTGCGTTTAAAAAATGGGGAGAAGATCGCGATAGGTGTTTTCTGCAACCTCAGATCGCATCAGTGTCATTGAACATTGAAGCAATAAGTTGCGCGCCCTTACCTCATCACGCATCTTCTTGAAATCATCGTTGCCGGGGGGATCTCCGGCGGTTGGCGAGCAGAATATCAACAGAGATCATTATTCACTCCCTTCCACAACGTCAGATTCATATTCATCCGTGCGGCCTGGCGCCGGGACACCGACGCTGAATATCTGCGACGGCAGACTGAAGTTTCGCAGCTTAAGCAGCGCCAGCGGTCCGTCGCCCAGTTCCGTACGCAGCAGCCACTGAAGCTGTCGCCTGTCCGGCGCGGTGACGCTCAGCCGGTACAGTCCGTCCCCCGCTTTCTGCCGCTGCATCTGCTCCAGCATCCGGATAACGCCCCACGGACCACTGTGGTTTGTATACAGACGGGTTCCCGCCGCCGTCGACGTCCAGGTCAGCATCGCCCCCGGTTTATTGATTACCCCCGGCCAGCGGAAGCTCTGCCAGTCGGCAACCTGGTTAAAATAGTGGAGTTTCTGCCCGTCAAGCGTCAGCTGTGTTTCCACCACTTCCGGCATCGCCACCCCCTGCAGTTCAAAGCTGATACCCTGGCTGCCGTCGGTAAACAGGATGTCGGACAGCTGGCTGAGCTGGTTCACCGCGTTCAGGAAGGCCGGGCTGAACGTCAGCCCCTGACTGTGGGTTCTGTCCGCCACCCAGGTGCTGCCCTCCCTGTGCAGAACGCCGCCCAGCTGCGTGCTGAGGAAACGGTCAATACGTCCGGTATCGCGGCGGATGAACGCCGCCAGCATCGGCAGCGAGGCGTCGCTCTTCGCGGCAGCAAAGGGGTAGCGCCCTTTAAACGCTGAATTCCAGTTCGCGACAACTGAGCGCTGCCACGCTTCGTTCAGGCTGGCCGCCGACGGCTGAAGCACCGTCTCCCAGGCCTGGGTCAGCGGCTGAACAAACATCGTCTGCCCGAAACCGCTCCACTCTTCACCGAGGCTTGCCGCCACCAGGCTGCCGTACTCCTGCGTGTCGGTCAGGTCAACGCTCTTGCCCTGGAAGACCGTCTGCGCCAGCTGCTGCATCATCGCCTGCGGGTCGGCGGCGTTTGCCACCTGCTGGAGCCTGAGGCGCACGCGGGTCAGGCGCGTCAGGTAAGTCTGTAAACTGAGCGAACTGTCCGCCGCCATCACGCTCTGCGCGCTGTTTTTGCCCATAAGCTGCAGCAACGGCCCGAAGGTGCTGTCCAGCGGCCCCGCCGGTCCGGCGGCCTGCTGGTCAATCACCGGCCGGTCATCACCGCCCAGCAGGTTTTTCGCCGATTTCACCAGCGATGCGGAAATGGCCTCTTTCTGCTGCCCGGTCTGCCCCTGGTAAGCCAGGGTGTTCATCAGGGCAATCAGCGGCGACTGGCGCACGTCCCCGGCCAGCGTTAACTGGTCGGTGACGTCGGCAATATTGTGCGCCGGGTTCAGCCGGATACTGTTGAGGAAGTTCAGCCAGGCACCGGCAAAATCGGTGAAGTAGCGCGCCGTCAGGCGCTGTTTCAGCGCCTCCGGGGAGACGTCGCCGGGCAGCGTTTTACGGCTATCGCTCAGCACCCAGTCGATTTCATCGCGCCGCGACGCCACGGCGTTATCAATGGCTTCCTGAACCCCGCCCTCCCACGCCTGGCGGGTGAACATCCCCGGCACCGACTCCGGCGTGCTGAACAGGCGACCGGCGTCGGTCTGCGGCGTCATGTCCTCCAGCGTCATGTCCGCGTAGCTGCGGCGCACCCGGGTGAGCATGTTCTCATACAGCGTACTTTCCGCGTTGCGCCGGCCAATCTGCTCCAGCAGCACCTGACGTACCCGGGTGACCAGCTGCCTGTCCGGCGTGATTTTCCAGGCAGGCTGCGACGGCAGGCTCTGCATGTAAAAGGCGTGAAGGTCCGGGGCGATACTCTGCCACAGCGCCGGGGAGAGTCCCGGACGGGATGGCGCGGTGGTTGTCATCACCTGCGCGTACAGGACAGCGTCGGCTTTGTCCGGGCGCGCCATCATCAGGTATGCTTTCAGCTGGTCGTAGCCCGCCTTAGCTGACGTGGCGCGCTGCGGGCTGCGCGGCGGCAGGTTCGCCAGGACGGTCAGTTTCTGCGTCAGCGCCTGCATGGCCGCATCGCGTATCAGGCGGTTACTGGCCTGGCCGTACCAAGGCATCAGGGCGGCGGAGAGCGGCGCATTGTGGTCCAGCCCGAAGCGCTGGTACCAGGGAGCGCCATTCTCCTGTTGCGTCTGCAGGCGCCCGATATCGTTACGCAGGGCCTGCAGCGCCATCAGCTGCGGGTCGTTAACCGCGGGATGATTCACCAGCTGCTGCGCCCGCGCCGCCGCGCTGACGATATGGTGGCGGTTAACGGCAAAGGAGACCACGCTGCCCGCCCCCCACAGGGCAATCAGCGTCAGCAGGGTGACGCCCGGCGTTCGCTGCCACGGCATCCCTGCCCGCACGCCCCGCGCCTGAGCGCAGTCCGCCGTCACGCCCTGCCAGACCGCCGGAGCGGACCAGCGGTGTTCATGGCCCGCGGCATTATCCTCAGGGGCCAGCGACGGGCTGAACATCAGGCCGCGCAGCGGAACACGCTTCAGGTGCTCCGTCAGCCACGGCGTCAGCAGCGTTTTCCAGTGGGATATTCCCTGTTTCTCCAGCTGCCGGCCGAAACGTAACAGGAAATCGTGCGACGGCCCGGCGCACAGCTGCTGCATTCCCCTTTCGCGCAGGGATGGCAGGATAGCGCGGAGCTGGCGTTCCACCCCCGCTGGCGTGGCGCGGGCCGGGAAAAGCGCCCCTACCGTCTGGGTGACGCGCGCATCCTGCGACCAGTCGCTGTCAGTCACCTGCCACAGGTACACCGGCGGCTGCCAGCGCAGCGCCTCCCCGACCTGCTCCAGGGTGCGAAGATGGTTGTCCAGCGTACCGGCGGTGGTCTGTCTCTCATCCAGCGCCAGCACGATGCCGTCCAACGGACGGCTGCGGCGCAGCTTACGCAGGGCGGTCAGGTGCCCGGTGTCCGGCGCCGATGACAGGCTGCCGCCATAAATCAGCACCGTGCGGCGGCCTTCGAGCCACTGTTTTTCCGCCAGACCGGGGGCGATGGCGGCGATGTGTTCGGGTTCGCCACAGACCAGCAGCAGGCGGACCTGACTGCGCCAAAAAAGGTTGTAGCGACGGCGGAGGTGCTTTTTTAGCGAAGAAAGGGAGATATCTCGTTCCTGTGTACCAGCCCCCTCGCCTGCCGGGCGACTGCACTGCGGAGTCACCGGGGTGTCGTTTTTTTGGAAAGGGATAAGAAAAAAAATCAGCACGCTCAACAGACTGGTCAGAAAAACCGCACCCAACAGAGAAATCCAGAATACGCGTTCACCCGTCCATTCAAAAAAAAGATGAGTTGTCTGGGCCAGAATAAACAACAGCGCCAACAAAACAACCAGGACACAGAGACCCGCCCCCAGGATGTATAAAAACCTTTTCATATTGGATTATTCCTTGCGGGCAAGTCCGGCAGCCTGAATAAAGTGGGGGCGTTGCAGAGCAGTGAGGGCGCGGCGCAGCAGGAAAACAGCACCGGGTAGAGTGACTGCCAGCGACAGTAACATACTGAGCACGCCGTACCAGGAGAACAGCCAGTCCGGAAAAAAACGGGCAACGCCCCCAAAAGCCGCCACGTTGAGCAATACGGCAAGGCAGAGTGAACCCGCCGGATAAGGCAACGGGAGTATGTTCACATCTTCATCACAGATAACCGGCAGATTATTGCCGACGACCATTGCGCCGGCCCGTTTGTCATCCGCCTGTAGCAGCCAGTGGCTTCCCGGACCGTAATTGACCATCTCTGCTGCTGCAGCTACCATCAGCCATCCCGCCAGATGCCCGTAGTCTGCGCTGATTTTCGCAAAATCGATAATGCCACCGGCTGCAATATCAGTATGCAGGGGCAGAGGTAACTCATTAACCACCCGCCCCAGCGCCTGTGCGGACGACGTAGATAACCCGCTGTGCCAGACCAGATGTTTTACACCAGAAGGCTGCTGCGCCATATCGCGCAATTCAGCCAGCTCGCGGGGCAATGCACCAGTATTCAGCGGCATGGCGCGAAATACTCGCACCGCATCGCGCTGTTCTGACGATTTAAGCATCGCTTCAGGCAACAGCAACAACGCACAGGCAAATTCCGCTAAGGCTTCCTCCGGCTGGCGGTAATGCAGCGCCAGTACAAGCAATGGATAACGAGCAGTAGACAGGAATTTATTCCAATTATTAAAAATTGACGAATTGGATAAGGCATGAATATCTGGCATCCATGGCAATTTTTCATCTTCCCAGAGAAGGGAAAAATACTGAATTTCCTGTTTTTTATCAGAAGCAGATGTCTGTATTATCACCGTTAACGGACCTGAAGGATAGGCCTGAGAAAGTATTATTTTAATCTGGTTTATTAATAAACGACAAAGTTGTTCAAAGCGTGAAATACCAGGAATAAAAGCTTCTTCGGGAAGCAATGTTAATAAAGATGTTTCGTCGCTGCTTTCAGACGCAACACCCGCTAGTCGAGAAAGCAATTGTGGGTCTGCGGTTAATACCACATGCCTGGTCACGCATAAATGCAGGTGTGCTTGACGTTGCCAGGCCAGGTGCATATTTCGTCGCCAGTTATTCCAGTTACGGACGCGGAAAGTCTGTATTTCCCAGCATAACAAATAAAAGGTTATGGTAATTGTAACACCCACCAAAGTATATCCGGTCAGTGGTAGCCAGTAGCCGCTTGCAAGCGTTGGTAAACTACCGGAGGGTGAATGCAGTACCACCCGAACTAACGCGATAAATACACCGGCGAAAGTAATTGATAGGCATACCCAGGGCGACCAGAGTTGCGTATCTGGCCTCGCGGGAACCTCGGGTAATGACCAGCCCATCAACCTATCTCCACATCCGGCAAACTAGCGTAGATCACGGAACCACAGGCGCTCTTACAACCATGCGCCACAATTCCCCTACCGTTTTCCTCATAACTCATATCGCATTCCACTATCGGATTAGAACCGTGTTCCGGACAGGACACCGAATCATTCAGCAGTGCAACATTTTTACCTTCAATTTCAAAAGTAGATGATACAGAGACTACTTTTCCTCCATGCGAGGTAGCATCGCCAAGAACAACTATTTTCTTTCCCATATCAATATCCGTATTCTTTGGTCTTCACACGAATCATTTCTTCCAATGCTGTTTCTGTGCTGATTATTTCTGGCTCAGTAACATTGTTTGGAATTCCGGTTTTTAAATATGTATCCAGTCCCTGAGTCCAGTCTGCTCGACGGCGTAGATCAGTGATAAAAGCCCTATCCCAACCCGATTCACAGTAACCAATGGGTAAATCATAAGCAACGACTCGTGCCATAAAATTTAAATTACTGGGTAAGGTACTATGATCTGTAGGTTGTGCGACATATGAACGTATCCTGCGATCTTTTTCGTCAAACGTCTCCTTACGGGTTACTGGAGTTACGCTACCGTAAGTACCATATTCCGATTGTTTTTTGACACCAATAACGATATCCTGATCGGGATACAAATTAATGAAATTATCGTAAGTATCGTCATTCTTATAACCAGTTTTAGGATCACGCTCTCCCCAACCGTTTTTTTCCTGTGGGCCATGCTCAGCACCAACTCTTGTTTTATCGAAATCACTTAGTTCATTTTCCTTAATTGGCTCAGGGACTTCCTCGGCATTAATAAATACAGTTTGCCAGTGAGGTGGATCTGGGTACACAAAACCACTGCTCTGGTATTCATCTCCTTCATCATCCCAAAAGGGTTTACCATCTGGCAATCGACCAAATGGAGTTTTTGACTCGGGAGCTATACCACAAGGTGTATTTCTGGCAAGCATTCGCTGGAATAAATACCCCTTATGCTGGGTGATAAGTGGATGAGGATTCCCTTTTTCATCATTTGGGAAACCTTGCCACCCTACCGAATGCAGAGGGAGGGAACCCATAACTCTGTCATGTGGATTGAAATAAACATAAGTCCTCCCGTGATTATCTCTTTCCGGGATATTTCTCGTTTCATTTTTGTCAGAAGCTACAAGAGTTATATCGGGCTTCCAGTTTTTATTATCCTGTGATTGACCTACACACAACCCCTCATAGCCTAACGAAGATAAATGTGTTGATTGAAGTGCAACTTTATCAATTATTGCTGACAGAGTACTTTCTCGACCAGATGGAGAAATACATTCTTCAGGAGGCATTGAAAAGGCATTCAATTGACTATTATGAAGGGCATAAGGTGAATTCATTATAAATAGAGTATCAGGTGCTTTATTTGCCAGTGCAGTAGCGGCCATTGAAACCATAGTACCTTGGCTATGTGAAATTATGGTGACTGTATCCTTAGGATATTTCTCTCGAATAAGATCCAATAAATCAGCTAACCGCTTCGCGGCATGAGCATAATAGTTTCGTGGTGGTGCTGTGGTTAGTAAGCGATCTTTGTCTTCATTACCATATTGAACTTTTGCACCAGGTATATTGGCTAAATCTTCATTGAATCCTTTTTTACTCCAAAGTGAATGAAGATTATTCGTGCCATTTTGAAAGGGACCGCCGCCCCATATATAAGGACCTTTTTTCAAAATATCATACAATGGGATGCCATCTCGCTTCATCTGATGATAGTCATCACCCTTAATACTTACCAAAGGAATAACAAACTTATCTTCGTCACCTAATGGTGATGAATAGCCCCAATAAAATCGAATTACAGGTGACCGGCCATTGTCAGTGACTAATTTCCTTTCTACTAATGGAGACATTGGAGTTCTTTTTTCGACGCCTTTCTCATCTAATTCTATCTTGTCATCCCCACTATATATGTTAGCCTTTAACTCAAAATTAGTGCCTTCAAGTCCAAGGCGTTTATTCAATCCTGCACATAATGCAGACTCTGCTTTTTGATACCATTCACCGGTGGAGTTAACACCATGGACAAGTATTATAAGCCCAGGCAGATGAGGCGGCACATCGCAAGCTCCACGAACCTGAACATTCTTATGCGATGGAAAAGAACACCAAGAAGGATGGCCATTATCATCATATTTAATCTCTAACTCTCTAACTGGCTCAGTCTTATGTACCATACTACCTCCTGTTTTGAAAACATAGCATTATCGTATGAGACCAAATTCAGTAAATTGCAGAGCATACAAAGCAACAAACGCCACACAGATACACCCAAACCAAATCAGCAATATGATACGCAAACCATGAACTCTCTTACAACAAAGCCATGTAACTAATGTAAGCAAACTTCCTGCGATTAGCGCATAAATTATTAACAAAGAATAAATCATCAGTAACATTTCGCTCTCCCACAAATAAAGACTGAGACCTTACTTACCTTTAATAAGAGTGATAGTCATATCATCAATGACATCCGAGGTATTTAATGATGTAGAACCATTTAAATCTGTCACCCCTGAAACAATCCTTCCATCCGGCATGGTTATTGAATATGCCTTATTGGCTAAAGGTTCTTTGGTCAGAGAATTTCGAATGACAAACTTCTCATCAAAACTTCCCGACTCAAACGACTTCATTACTCCCTGCATACTACCCGAACCTGCTTTCTTAATACCGGTGTTTTTTATCAGCAACTTTCCAGGACCGCCAATTTCAACATTCCCACCTTTGATTTTGATATATCCGCCCCCGCATATCAGCGTCAGTTCATCCTGTGCCGTTATTACCAGCTTCTTGCCACTCGAAATATGCGTGTCCTGCGTTGACCAAGTGGTGATATGTCCGCCCTGCGCCTGAATATCAATATCCCCCCGCGACGCAAACCACTTCGCCCCATTCTGACTCCAGAGACTGAGTTGTTTACCCGCCGCCAGTGTGAAGTCCTTCTGCGCCCCCATATCCAGCTGCTGACCTGCAATCAGCGTCAGATTCTCCTGCGCCGACAGCAGCATATCGTCACCGCTTGCCAGCGCCACACCCTGCGGGGCCGTTCCCAGCAGTACTTCCTTCTGAAGCTGCTCTATCTTCTGTTGCAGCAACGTCTGCTGACGTCCAACATCCGCAGCCAGCGCCTGTGCCTGCTGTGCGCTGGCAGCCAGTGACTGCATTTCCACTAGTGCCGCTGAAAGCCGCGACATCGCCGGTTCCATCGCCAATTGCTGTCCCTGCGCCTTCGATTGTGCATCAGCAGTAATGAATATTCCCTTCCCGGCGCGGATAGTCCCGTAACTATCGGTCCGCAGCTCAAACCCCTCGCCGCGTGGCTGTTTTTCGCTGTCCACCAGATGCCCCAGGTTCAGCTGGCTCTTGCCGCCGTACTCCGTGCTGACCTTGATGTGCTCTTTGCCACGCGCGTCGTCGAGGCGGATTTTGTTGTTCGCCGGGGTCCGCAGGACGTTGCGCTTATAGTTCCGGATGGTGACAGGATCCGGGTGCGCCGAGTCGTGCAGGACACCGGCAATATACGGACGGTCCGGGTCCCCGTGCTCAAAAGCGATGGCCACTTCCGTCCCCGCCAGCAGCGGCAGGTGCAGGCCATATGTGTCCCCGGCATAGGGGCGCGCCTGACGTACCCACAGACTCTCTTCCCCCGGCTGCCAGTGGTCGCGGTCGAACAGCAGGTTGACCTTATAACGGCCGTCGCGGTCGATATGGCCGTAGATATCGTTGGTTTTCGTGCTGGTTACCCGCGCCGGCAGCGTGCCGGCCATGACCGGCCTGTCGCCCGGTTGCGGACGGAAGCCGTAATTTTCCGAGAACGGGATGGCCGTGAACGCCACCTCATAGCTGCGGTCGCGGCGGGCGCAGCTGTGGATGCCGGTAATCACCACGCCCTGGCGGAAAACCTCCGTCACCTCAGCGCCTCCGGTGACCTTCAGCTCCCGGCCCGGCGCCAGCGCCGCGCTGCTGGTCCTGCCGCTCAGCCGGGTCTGGTCGTTCAGGTAGCGCTCGTGGCGCAGACGGGCATAAAACGCCCCGCTCTCCGGCTCCGGGTTGCGCAGGCCGTCGCTGCCCGGCGCCAGGTAGTTATCCGCCCAGTGATACGCCTCGCCGTAGGTGGTGACGTCGCCGGACGTCACGTCCGCGCTCTGGCTCATCTCCTCCGGCGCGTTGCGGTAGTTGTAGTCCCGGGTGAACACCGACTGCTGCACCACGTTATGCTGGCTTTTCAGCGCCCACACCGACTCGGTACCGCCGTCGTGCTGGCCGGAGGGCGGCACCGACGGCAGAACCAGCCCCTGCTCGTAGTGCCGCTGGTCATCGTAAAACTCCACCACGTCAATGTTCAGCCGGGTGTCGGCGGTGAAGCGGAACCAGATACCGACCTCGCCCAGCAGGCGGGTGATAAAGCGCAGGTCGTCCTCGCCGTACTGCATCACCTGCTCGCGACGCGGATACGCCTGTGCCAGGGTGAAAACAAAGTCCTCCCCGCGCATGGCGTGGCGGGTACGCAGGATATGCTCCACGATATCCGGCACCGACATATCCTGGTAAATCCGGTTCTGGTGGCTCCGGGAAAGCAGCGCCAGACGGGGCTGCAGGGTCAGGGAATAGTGCGTTTCGTCGCGGGATGCGGAAAGGCGCTCAAACGCCGTCACCACGCCCTGAATCGTGCGCACCGGCTGCTGAATGTTAATCCCGAAACCCTGGTCCGCAGGCGCCTGCAGGGTGAAGGTCGCGTCCTGCATCAGCATCTGCTGCGGCGTGATGGTTTTGTCGGCGCTGGTGAACTCAATCACGTATCTGAGCGGTTCGCTCAGGGCCTCCTCACCTTCAAAGCTCAGCACGTCCAGAAGAGCGCTGCAGCCGCGCACCGTTAACAGATGGTGGCTGTGGCTGAACAACAGGGATTTTATCTCGCTCATACGCCCGCCCCTGCGCCAAACTCCATCACAATCCCCCCCTCTTCATCCCGGCCCAGCATCAGGTGCTGCGGCTTCTGCCCCGCCGCCATATGGGTCAGCAACTGCTGGCTCAGCGCCGGCAGTATCTGCTGGTTGAGCAGGCTGTCCACGTTGCGCGCCCCGGTATCCGGCAGCAGGCAGGCATCCGTCAGAGCGTCGTACAGGCTGTCGCTGATGGTAGTGGTCATGCCGTAGTGGCGACTGAGGCGTTTGCTCACCTGGCTGAGCTTCATACCGACAATCGTGCGCATCGCGTCCCGCGTGAGCGGGCGGTAGATCACCGTCTGGAAGCGCGCCAGCAGCGCGGGCTGGAAGTGGTCGCGCAGCAGCGGACGCAGCAGTTCATGCAGGTCAGATTCCGTGGCCTCCGGCCGTTCGTCCAGCATCTGCATGATGTGGTCGCTGCCGAGGTTGGAGGTCATCAGAATAACCGTGTTGCGAAAGTCGATCTCCCGCCCCTCGCCGTCGCGCATAAAACCCCGGTCAAACACCTGGTAGAACAGGTTCATCACGTCCCGATGGGCCTTCTCCACTTCGTCCAGCAGCACCACGCTGTACGGACGCTTTCTGACCGCTTCAGTGAGGATCCCGCCCTGGCCGTAGCCGACGTACCCCGGAGGAGAGCCTTTCAACTGGGAGACGGTATGCGGCTCCTGGTATTCGGAGAGGTTGATAGTGATTAAGGATTTCTCACCGCCAAACAGCGCGTCAGCAAGGGCAAGCGCGGTTTCAGTCTTGCCGGTGCCGCTCGGCCCGGTCAGCAGGAACACGCCCTGCGGGCCGTTCTCCGACGTCAGCCCGGTTTTGCTGGCACGGAGACGCTGCGCGATGGCGTTCAGCGCAGCGTCCTGGCCCACCACGCGTCTACCGAGCTGCTGTTCCAGGCTCAGCAGCTCCGTCTGCTCATCCTTCATCAGAGACGAGAGCGGCACGCCGGTCCAGTCGGCGATGACCGTGGCAACGGTGCGCGCATCCACGTCCAGCCCCAGCAGCGGGTTCCCCTGCTGCACGGCACTAAGCTGGTTTTGCAGGTCCGCGATTTCCGCCTGGCGGGAGATATCGGCGCGGCAGGCGAGCAGGTTTTCCGTGAGCTTCAGCTCCTGGCCGTACTGCGTTTCCAGTTCGTCGAGCTGCAGGATAATACGGACTTCGTCCTGTTCGATGGCCGCCAGGCGTTCGCCGTGGGTGTGGTTACCCGCCGCGATATCTTCCAGCAGCGCCTGCTTTTCCATCGCCAGGGCGGTGAGCTGCGCCTTCAGGCGGGTCAGCGGCGCCGGCACCGTATCCAGGCTCATGCGGATGCGGGCGGAGGCGGTGTCGAGTAAATCCACCGCCTTGTCCGGCAGCTGGCGTCCGGTCAGATAGCGTCTGGAGAGGGTGACGGCGGCGCGCACCGCCTCATCGGTGATGTGCACCCCGTGATGCTCCGCGTAGCGGGACTTCAGGCCCCTGAGCATCAGGCAGGCGGTGTCGTCGTCCGGCTCATCGACTTTGATCATCTGGAAGCGCCGCTCCAGCGCCGCATCACGCTCAAAATACTGTTTGTACTCGCTCCAGGTTGTGGCGGCGATAGTTCTGAGTTCGCCCCGGGCAAGGGCCGGTTTCAGCAGGTTAGCCGCATCGGCGCCGCCCGCCTGGTTACCCGCGCCGATAAGGGTGTGGGCCTCATCAATAAACAGAAGCACAGGCAGCGGCGACTGCTGCACCGCGTCGATAATGTTTTTCAGCCGCTGCTCGAATTCTCCCTTCACCCCCGCTCCGGCCTGCAGCAGGCCGAGGTCAAGGGTGCGCACGCTTACCGGTTTCAGCGCATCCGGGACGTTGCCCTCGGCGATTCTGATCGCCAGACCTTCCACCAGCGCGGTCTTGCCGACACCCGGCTCGCCCACCAGTATCGGGTTGTTCTTGCGGCGTCGGGAAAGAATGTCCACCATCTGGCGGATTTCATTATCACGGCCGAACACCGGGTCGATTTTGCCGTCCCGGGCGCGGGCGGTCACGTCGAGGGTGAACTTATCCAGCGCATTCTGCAGAGCCGGATTCAGATCCCCTTCTTTTACGCCCGCATTAACCGGACGGCCGACAAACGCCACCTCGTCGCCCTGCGCCAGCTCTGCTTCCTGCTGCACCTCCGGGCGCTCTTCGGACTGCGCGTCCAGCAGCGGACGCAGGCGCGCCAGCTGGCTCTGCGCCAGGGTCAGCAGCGGCCACAGGCCGTCGCAGCGCACCAGACTCTGTTTATCCACCAGCGCCATCAGCAGGTGGATACTACGGATATGCTCCTCCCCGGCCAGCGAAGCGCTTAGCCATGCCTCCTGCATCAGAGTCTGAATAGCGTCTGAAAGCTGCGGGCGGCCGCGCACCGAACGGGGGAGCTTATCCATAAAGGTCAGCAAATCCTGCCATATCGCGTCCATATCCCATTCGTAGCGCCGCGCCAGTACCGTCAGGTCGCCCTCGCCCTGCTCCAGCAGTTTCAGCAGCCAGTGCTCGGGCAGGATTTCCGCGTGCGCCCGGGTCTGGCACAGGGTGGCAGCGCCTTCCATCGCACGGGCGCAGTAAGGGTTAAGACGGCGTAACAAAATGGCGGGATTTTCCATGAGCTTTTCTCTTTATCAGTTCCGGACACGCTACCGCCCGTCGCTGTTCCCTGTTATTCAGGAACCCAAAGCGCATCAGGTCAGGCAGGCAGATTGTTTTTTTGCTGAGCGCCCGTCAGTTCAGGCGCTCAGCAAAAACGGGCAGCGGAAACTGCCCATCAGGGGATGACTCTAAATAGTTCGCGCTGTAGCAAGACGACAAGCGAATGCAGCCAACGGCGCTACAGCGTGAAATATGGCGAGTCATCAGGCGGTGGCGCGTTCGTTCCAGCTGTCGGAATGAATGATGTTGCCGTCCTTGTAGGTCCAGGTGATTTTTTCGTAACGCAGCTCAATCTGCTCGAGGTGGTTATGCTTCTCGTAGGACGGGTCCTTGACGTCGTGCATCAGCGGGTTGACCTTCACCACCTTCACGTTCTCAAGCTTCGTGTTGAAGTACTCCACTTCCTGACCGGCGTCGTTGATTTTGTACCAGCGGAATTCAGCCGACTTCAGCGTCTGGCCGGTGGTCACCGCCTTGTACAGGTACGGGCTGGAGGCGTCGATTTCCTTGGTGAACAAGAACGGCGTGTGGATACGCGTGCCGGTCAGCTTCCCGGTGTTGTTGTCGGTCGGGATGTACAGGTTATGCTCCTGCGCCACCACCTCGATGCTGCCCTCGCGGTCCTTCACGTCCACGGAACCTTTGATGTCCGCGCCGCCGTCGTCCTTCAGCCACAGATAGACTGGAATTGCCATATTACTTCTCCATTTATACACGTCGTCCTTCAGGCTGCCTCTTTGTTGGCTGCCTTCATTTGCCCCGGTCACATAGTGAACTATGCTTCCGGGGACGCATTCAGTTGCCGCTGCGAGGCAGCCCGAATGACTGTGTGTATCATTTTAAAAAGCGCCATCATCCTGCGATGGCGCGGGGGTCATGCCCGGTGGCTGGCAGGCATTCGCCTGCGGCACCAGACTGATTTCGACACGGCGGTTCAGCGCCCGGCCTTCGACCGTGTCGTTGGGGGCAACGGGTCGGCTCTCGCCGTAGCCCTGCACCGCAAAACAGCTCTCCGGCACGTCGCCGGTGTCGCGCATCCAGTCGCGCACCGATTCGGCACGCTTAAGCGAAAGTATCTGGTTGGATTTATCGTCGCCGGTGCTGTCGGTATGGCCCGCCACCACAATCAGCCAGCCGGGCTTCGCTTTAATGCCGACCAGCGAGTTCACCAGCAGCTTTGTCGAGCCGGGCTTCAGCACCCACCTGCCGGTGTCGAACAGCGACATGCTGTCGAGGCGGATGATTTTCGGCGCGGTTTTCTCGGCAGGCTTCAGTGGCGGAGGCGGCGGGACATAGGAACGAATGGCGTCCAGCACCGGCATGCGCAAATGCTCCCCGTGATACAGGCCGAGCCCCATTTCCAGCGGTTCACCGTGGCGCGCCCACCGATCCAGCTGCAGCGCATCCCCGCGCAGGATCTGCACGGCGCGGGCTTTCGGGGCGTAGTCATCCATCGCAATCTGCGCGTAATGCTGAATATCGAACCCCACCCGCTGCAGCAGCTGGCGGTTGTTCCACGCGCTGGCGCACAGTGCGATGATGGCGGCAAGGGTGAACAGGCAGAATGCCCGCCGTAAAGTTCTGCTGAGCGGCGTCACGCCGGCGCCCAGTGGCAACAGCGGCAGAATAAAATTCGGCAGCGTGACATCCGCTGATGAGGGTTCGGGCTGCCAGCCGGGCAGCGAATTCAGGGCAGTATGTTGAGACAACCAGCGCTGCCACAGGCTATCAGCCAGAACCGGCGCCCCCGAAGGCGTCATGTGATATACCACCATCGCCGGGTCCGCCGGAGGCATATCGTCCGACGCCGCCGTCAGCGCGGCCATCATTGTTTGTTCAGTCAGGCGAACCAGCGTATTCATCCTCACCTGCGCAGCCAGGCGGTCCGTCCCGTCCTTTTGCGCCAGCCATGTCCTGGTGCTGCACGGCACATCGTCCGCCAGCCATACCTGCATGGCCTCCCCGGCCTGCGCTGTCTGCCACAGCGGTTGTGGAACAGACGCCCCCGCCACCTTACTGTTCAACAGTAAAGGCACCGCCCGGCGGCAATCGCTCCGCACCTGGCTCAGCTGCCAGCGCAGCTCATAAAGCCCGGCCGCCAGCGCCGCCTCATCACGATGCAGCTGCGGACAGACGCTGACCATCACCGCCAGCTGCGATACGAGGTCCGGGCGTTTCCACAGAAGAATACGTACCGTCTGCTGCAGTTCAGCCGTCGGGACGTTTAACCAGCAGCCCCGTGCCGTGCGGTAAACTGGCCCGCTCTCCGGCCACCCGGCGATATCGCCGCAGACCAGCACCACCGGCAGGCGATACGGCGCGTCCGGTATCTCATCCAGCCAGGCGTTATCTACCAGCGGATCTTCCCGCCTGCGCCCGGCGAAAATCAGCCCGGCGATAACGGCGGCCAGTATCAGCGCAGCGGCCAGAATCCGCCCACCGGAGGCCAGCGGCAGAAACAGCAGGCAGAGCAGCAGCGCCAGGATCCCGCCCCAGAGCCATAACAGGCGCAAATAGCGCACGTTCATTTCCCGGCCCCCGGCAGCAGGGTTGCAATCAGGGAATCAAGCCAGTGGTTCAGCCCCCACCACAGCGCGGCGATCGCTACCAGCGACAGCCCGATGCAAACCGGCCAGCGACATAACCCGTCCGCCAGGCCGCTGCGCCCGGAGATACCCGCCAGTACGGGACGGCTCTGGTCCGTTTCAAACGGCGGCACGCGCTCGGTCAGTACCCGAACAAGCTGGTCACGAGCCGGCTCATTCAGGGCATAACACCCTTTAAAGCCGAGCATCAGCACCCGGTGGAAACAGGTCAGCACCGCCATATCCGGCGCGGGCTCGCGCAGAACCTGACGCATCCGTTCATACAACGCGTCTCCAGCGTCCAGAGCACCAAAGTATTTCGCCTGCAGCGGACGGTCATACCAGACGATGCAGGCATCATCCTCGCCTTCGCGTCCTTTGGCGGTCTCATCCAGCAGCGCACACCAGGCGTAGAGAATATGCCGATGGCTCGCCTCGCTGACGTCCGCAGCCTCAAGCTTCGCCATCACCTGTTCAATATGATCTACACAATGTCGCCACAGGCGGTCGCCCTCCCCGTCGGCCAGTCTTGCGCCGAACCGCAGTTCCGTCACCGTCAGCCACGCGTCCGCCATCAGGGCGTCGATATTTATGTCCTGTTTCATGAGCGCAGCACCGCAAACAGTTCAAGTTCCGGATCGCCCAGCAGACCGGGGACGTAAAAGACACAACTGCCTTCCAGCAGCATCGCCCGCGCCGCCGGATGGGTCATATCAAGGGTGAAATACTGGTTTTCCAGGCGCAGCGGGATAGCCGCAGGGACGTGGCTCATCGCGCGCAAAGGAATGCCGGGCTGCGAACCGTTGACCACCCTGTCGACTTCATCCGGGCTACCCGCTTTGCACTGAAGCGGAAACTGCTCCAGCAGTTGCGCTACCGGCAGCGGCGAGCGTACCGAGAGATAAAAATCCGCCTCTTCACGCAGTCTCGGATCGTGGAGACGGGCGTGCCAGCGCTTGCGCCGCTCATCGCGGACCATGTCAATCGCCACAACCCGGGATGGCAGGCTGGCTTCCAGCAGCACACCCAGTAGGTCAAACAACGGCGGGAAGACCGCCGTTAGCTGCTCATGACGATAGGCCGGAATATCGGCGGTGGTGTGATCAAGAGAAAACGTCAGCAGGCTGCCTGCAAGACCGGCCAGCGCCTGATAAAGCCGCTCCGGGTGCACCTGCGGATAGCGCACAAAGTGGCTCAGCACCGGCTCCGCGCTGTTGAGCGCATTCAGCAGCCAGAACAGCGACACGTCCGCCACCGCGAAGTCGGCCATCCGTTCGTTGCTCTCCCGGCGCATAGACATCAGGCGCTGCAGGCGCGCACGTAGCTGACCCGTCAGATATTCGGTCTGCTCCGTTAGCCAGCGGCTGGCCTGCACGTTCAGCAGCGGCGGGATAAACGACGCGTCCTGCGACCAGTCTCCCTGGCTGTCGCGCTTAAGACGGGCCACGGCGACGGTCTGGTAATTGCCGTTGTCGTTATCCTCTGTACGCAGCGTCAGCTCCGGCTGCATTACCGCAATCTGGCGGCTGTCATCCCCATAGCGGTTACGCACCTCCCGCCAGGCCAGACGCCAGCGCACAGGACGCTCCGCTTTCTGCTCCGGTTGCAGGCAGTTGCCGCCATTTTCATACTCATGGGGCAGCGCCAAAACCACCGTCAGTTCTTGGCTTTCTGTTTCCGGTAAGGTCATCACGGGCGGCAACGCATCTGCGTTATCGCTATCAGTGAGCGTCCCGTCGGCGAAACGTACGCACAGGTGGTCGGCCTTCAGTTTCCCCTGTTTCAGCAGCGCGGCGTCAAAAGCCGTCCGCGCAACCCCCCAGGGATGTATTGCTCCCAGTCGGGCGACACACTCGGTGTGCCAGGCCGCTTGCGCGGCCTCCTGCTGAAAATGTTGAGGGGAAACCATCTGGCCCCGCCCCCACAGCGGTCGTACTGTTTTCATCCCTGCCCCCGCCTTACGCTTTCGCTTTCGGCATCTGGCTGACCAGAGACAGGTTCACGTCCATCCCTTCCACCTGGAAGTGCGGCACCGCGTACAGCTTCACCCGGAAGAAGCCCGGATTGTCCTCAATATCTTCCACCACCACCTTCGCGTCGCGCAGCGGGTGTGAGGCCTGCAGCTCGTCGCCCGGGTCGGTCATCTCCGTCACCAGACCGCGCACCCAGGTGTTGAGCTCCAGCTCCAGCAGGCGGCGATCCTTGGTGGTGCCGATGTTTTCACGCTGAACGAGCTTCAGGTAGTGCGCAATGCGCGACAGCAGGAAGATATACGGCAGGCGCGCGTTGATGCGGCTGTTGGCGGTGGCGTCGGCGGTGTCGTACAGCGCCGGCTTCTGGGCGGAGTTGGCCGAGAAGAAGCAGGCGTAGTCGCGGTTTTTGTAGTACGACAGCGGGA